>Ga0306900_1000937_pt1 | contig 10793 bp, 10 predicted proteins | sample AntRauMFilla3765_FD_190416 | JGI IMG/M metagenome (GOLD analysis project Ga0306900, IMG submission 190416) | Saline lake microbial communities from Rauer Islands, Antarctica - Metagenome Filla 3 #765 (v2) (version 2) | ecosystem: Environmental > Aquatic > Non-marine Saline and Alkaline > Saline ... | reverse complement strand
GCCCACCAAACGCACCAACACACCAAACGCACCAACACACCAAACGCACCAACACACCAAACGCACCAACACACCAAACGCACCAACACCCAACGCCATGGGGAAGGTCTATGTGCAACCCACGGCAACGACCGGCACATGAAAGTGGTCCTCATCGGCATCGGCCAGGCCGGCGGGAAACTCACACAACGCCTGGCCGAATTCGATCAAGAAATGGGATTCGGAGCCGTCCAAGGCGCACTCGGCGTGAACACCGCCGAAGCCGACCTCCGCAACCTCGACATCGAAACACAACTCGTCGGCCAAGACCGCGTCAACGGCCACGGCGTCGGCGGCGACAACGAACTCGGCGCCGAAGTCATGCAAGCCGACGCCATCGAAGTCATGGACGCACTCGACGGCAAGATCACCGCCAGCGCCGAAGCCATCTTCGTCGTCGCCGGCCTCGGCGGCGGCACCGGCTCCGGCGGCGCACCCGTCCTCGCCAAAGAACTCAAACGCGTCTACTCCATCCCAATCTACGGCCTCGGCATCCTCCCCGGCCGCGGCGAAGGCGCCATGTACCAAGCCAACGCCGGCCGCTCCCTCAAAACACTCGCCCGCGAAACCGACTCCACACTCCTCGTCGACAACGACGCCTGGCACGACGCCGGCGAAAGCGTCGAAGAAGCCTTCGCAACCATCAACCAGAACATCGCCCAACGCATCGGCCTCCTCTTCGCCTCCGGCGAAAACGTCGACGGCGTCGCCGAAAGCGTCGTCGACTCCTCAGAGATCATCAACACCCTCCGCGAAGGCGGCATCGCCTGCCTCGGCTACGCCAGCGCCACCGGCGGCGAAACCGCCGAAGACAACATCAACGTCGTCACCACCATCACCCGCAACGCACTCCTCACCGGCACCAGCCTCCCCGACGCCACCACCGCCGACGCCGCCCTCCTCGTCATCGCCGGCCGCCCCGACGCCATCCCCCGCAAAGGCGTCGAAAAAGCCCGCAAATACGTCGAAGACGAAACCGGCAGCCTCCAAGTCCGCGGCGGCGACTTCCCCCTCGACTCCGACCGCCTCGCCGCACTCGTCCTCCTCGGCGGCGTCGAACGCTCCCGCCGCATCGACGAATTCATGGAACGCGCCAAAGAAGCCCGCGAACGCCAACAAGCCGACGACATCGACCACACCGAAAGCTTCCAGAACGACGAACTCGACGACCTCTTCTAAACAACCTTTTTTCTACGTTGGGTGCGCTCGCTTCGCTCGCGCACCCGCCTTGAAAAAACGTTGATGAAAAAAGGGCCGAGCGCTCCCTCCGGTCGCGCTCGGTAGGTGCGCTGGAGACGACCGCACCGCAACCGCACCGCAGACGCACCGCAGACGCACCGCGACCGCAATGCGACCGCAGACGCGCCGCGGTTACTCGTATTCGTATTCGCGGGTTGCGGGTTCGCGGTCCGCGCGGTTGCGTCGGGATTCCTCGATGCCTTTCCGGGCGTCTTCGAGCGTCTCGGTCTCTAGGAGGCGCTCCAGTTTCGTCTCGAACTGTTGTTCGGAGAGTTCGCCACGCGCGTAACGTTCCCTGATTTCGTGCATCGCATCGTCTTTCGACGTCTCCTCGTCGTTCGTCGTCGCCGTCGGCGTTTCGTCAGCGTCCGCACTCGACGTTGACGACTCGGATCGACTTCCGGCGAGCATCGACGCCGCCGGCAACACGAACCCGAACCCGACGACGAACGCAACCCACCAGTTCTCGAACCCCGCGAACATCGCCGTGAATGCGACCGCGAGCGTGAGCATCGTCACCACCCCCGGAATCGAGCGGGACTGCCAGCGCTGAGTCATACTACGAGCTTCGACAACCACCGAGAAAAGAATGTTCATGCAACACACCCAGGCGACGCTGAGCACGGCCCAGACCGGGGAATCTAGAACTCGGAAGACCGGCAGGCGCGCGCTGGCGGTGCCGCGCGAACGGCGGTGAGCGCGGCACCGATGATGCCGTGCGAGGGACCCGCGAGTGCAACGAGCGGGTCGGCTGGAGAGGGCGAGGTCGCGGTGCAGGAGCGGCGTGGTTGCGGTGCGGTCGTCTCCAGCGCACCTACCGAGCGCGACCGGAGGGAGCGCTCGGCCCTTTTTTCATCAACATTTTTTCAAGGCGGGTGCGCGAGCGAAGCGAGCGCACCCAACGTAGAAAAAAGGTTGTTGTTATACGAGGCTCGCGCCGTCGAATTCGGCACGCTCGTAGTCGACGTCCATCAGGTCGAGGATCGTCGGCGAGATGTCGTAGAGGTCGGTATTGGTGATGTTCGCGTCGTCGTCGTCCACGAACAGGCTCGCGTTCTCGAAGGAATGCATGCCGTTACGCGGTCCCTGGCCGAACACGTCGTCGTGGCCTTTGAATCCGGCTTTGAGGTCGAAGCCGTGGTTCGGGATGACGACGAGGTCGGGCGCGATGTCTTCGTGGTCGCCGCGGAACGCGTCCTCCTTCTCGATGACGCGCTGCGCGACTTTCTTGCCGTTCGGGCCTTCGAGGGCTTTCAGTTCTGCTTTGAGGTCGTCGCGGACGGCCTCGTACTCGTCTTCGGGAACGCTTCCGCGTGGTTCGCGGCCTTCGAGGTTCACGTAGAAGCGGCCGGGGATGAGCGAGTACGCTTCGGTGTCGTCCGCGATGTCGTCGAGTTCGGCGTGGTCGTCGTCCTCGTACGACAACCAGTCGGTCTCTTCGAGCCACGCGTTCAGGTGGACTTCGTAGTCCTGGCTCGTGAACCCGTGGTCGGACGCGACGAGCATCGTCACGTCCTCGGGAAGCTGGTCGCGGAGCTTCCCGAGGTACTCGTCGACCTTGCTGTAGAACTCGAGGAAGAGGTCCTTGTTCTCGCCGTCCTCCTCGTAGTCCTTGAACAGGAAGTGATTCACGCGGTCCGTCGTCATGAACACGCCGAAGAACAGGTCCCAGTCGTCCTCCGCGACGTAGTGCGAGAACGCCTCGTAGCGCGCGTCGACGGTCTTCCTGGCGTTCTCCATGAACTCGGACTTGTCGTCCTTGTGCCCGAGTTTCGCGTTCGTGTCGATGCGGTAGTCGATGGAGTCGAGGTACTCGCGGAGTTCCTCGGGGTACGCCGCTTTGTCGATGCCCGGGGATAGGAATCCGCTCACCATCCGCTGGACGTCGCGTTGCGGCGGGAACGTCACGGGGACGTTCATGACGGTCGCGTTCCGTCCGTCGTCGGTGACGCGATCCCAGACGCGGTCCGCCTGGACGTCTCGACCCATCGGCACGTACGTCTCGTACGACCCGACTTCGCGGTCCTGGAACCCGTACACGCCGGTTTCTCCCGGGTTCCGGCCGGTCGTGAGTGCGGGCCAGCACGCGCTGGACTCCGGTGGGACGATGGAGTCGATCGCACCGGCGCTCCCCTCGTCAGCGATCGCGTTCAAGTTCGGGAACACGTCGGGGTTGTCGCGGATGAGACTGTACGGTACCCCGTCGATTCCGAAGAAGGCGACGCGTGGTGCATCGTCGCCGCGTAGCCGGTCGAACAAACCCATACCTGCCAGTAACGGGGTGGGATACAAGAAGTTTCTTTTAGCATCGTAAGTGACCGATAGTGCCGAGAATGGGCGAATCCGCCGTCGACGACCCTCCTGAAACCGTCGTCGCGGGGCGGGCTAACGGTCGCGGGTTTCGGAGTTCGTCGGGACGACGGTCGGGTGGGCGATGCCGACGCTCGGGTGGTCGCCGTCGTGTCGCGTCCGACGGTCTTCGTCGACGTCGTCGTCGTCGGGTTCGGTGGTTGGGTGTCGTGCACTGGCCATGACGATAGATGGTAGGGGCCGACCACGCATAATATTACCCATGCTCATAACGAATGCGTGTGGTCGTCGGGATAACTCGGGGGAATACCCCCGCGAGCCCACCCCGAATACCCCTCGCCCGAACCAAATGCACTCGCGTCCGTCGATGGGAACCACATCTGCTATCAGGACCGCGCCGCGACCGGAAGTCGAGAGATGGACGACAACCGCTCCGCCGCCCGCATCGGACTCGGCGCCGTCGCCTGCTTCCTCGGCGTCGCACTCGTCGTCGCCCTCCGCGCCGTCCTCCCCGGCACCGCGCTCGCACTCGTCGGCATCGCCCTCCTCGTCACGGGCGCACTCGACCGAAGACCGGTACGCGCGTGGCTCGCCGAGGACGGGCTTGACGAGGACGAATCCTGAAAACGGCGTCACGACCGACGCCAGCGAAAGACCATCCGTCGTGCGTCGTCAGAAGTTCTCTTCGTAGAGGTCCATCGCGTGCTCGATGGCCGCTTTCGCCGCTTGCTTGTCCTCCCAACCGAGCGTCTCGACTTCCTTGCCCTCCTCGAGGTTCTTGTACGTCGCGAAGAACTCGTCGATCTCGTCGAGTTGCTGCTGGGGGATGTCCTCGAGGTCCTCGATGTGGTCGTAGCGCGGGTCCTCGGAAGGGACCGCGATGACCTTGTCGTCCTGCTCGCCGTCGTCGTCCATCTTCATCAGGGCGACGGGGCGGGCCTCGATGATACAGCCCGGGAACGTCTGGTCCTCGACGAGGACGAGGACGTCGAAGGGGTCCTCGTCGTCGTAGTACGACTGCGGGAGGAACCCGTAGTCGCTGGGATAGTGGACGTTCGAGTGAAGGACGCGGTCGAGGACGACGCCGGGAACGTCCTTGTCGTACTCGTACTTGTTCCGCTCGCCTTTCAGGCACTCGACGACTGCGTAGATCTCCTCGGGCGGGTTCGGGCCCGTCTCGAGGTCTTCCCAGAGGTTCGTCATTGCAGGCCAAGACTGCGAGGGAGAACCGGATAGACCCTTCGATTCCCGCGAGCGTCCGTGATTCGTTCGCGCTCCATCCACCCGCCGTCCGCGTTCACGAACGAGTCGTCGTCCAGGCCGGCAGGGACCCCATCACTGGTCAGACGGTCGACTGGTCAAGTCGTCACCGCGTCGGGGCGAATCTTCCGCCATTCGTACCAGACAAATTTACATACCAGTTCTATGCTAGCTCGTTCGGGCGATGGTTCGCCCCTCGTTCTCGGTCCGCGCGCGAGCGAACCATGCGATGAAAGGCAGTAGAGTGATATATAAGCCTTAAGTGCCGTCGGGTATCACCACTGGAAACGACCCATTAATACCACCTGCTATCGCCGTCCTAGGGCCGATCAGAGGGGGAGAAATTCGAATAGTTGAGAACTGTTAAATAGCTCGATGACATTTAACTACCCATGTCAGAGGCGCAATCTGTCACCGGCAAGCAGGGCATCGCGCGAGAACTCACGGCGTTCCAGCACAACATCCTCGTCATCCTGGCGAAGGAACCGATGTACGGACTCGCCATCAAGCGCGAACTGGAGGACTACTACGGGACCGAAGTGAACCACGGCCGTCTGTACCCCAACCTCGACGAACTCGTCGGGATGGGGCTCGTCGAGAAGTCCGAACTGGACAAGCGAACGAACCAGTACGAACTCACCGAGGACGGCTACGCCGCCGTCATGGACCAGGTCGAATGGACGCTCTCGAAGCTCGTGACCGACGAGGAGCGCGCGGACGAGATCCGCGACCTCGTCGACGAACAGCAGTAGACCGCGTCTGGCACCTCGACCGCGCGAGCGGTCACCAATCGGGCACTCGTTCTTCGGCAGCGTCGAACGCGTAGTCGACGCTCTCCTCGAGGACCGCAACGGTCTCGTCGTCGAGCCACGCGTTCCGCGTGACGTAGTCCCCGCGGAACTCGCGGAGTTCTTCGGCGGACAGGTCGTCGATGGGTTTCGCGTAGTGGTTGCTCGCGAAGTCCGCGAGGACGTCGACGGCGGTCGCGTGCGGTTCGCCGTGGGCGTCACGCACGCGCCGGACGATGTCGCGGTTGTGGTCGTCGACGGCCCGCCAGTCGTCCGGGCTGTCGGTGCCGGAGAGCGACAGTTCGATGGCGCGGTCGGTGTCGTCGACGCGCTCGGGGTGGATCATGCCCTCCGTCATCCACTCCTCGGGGTGGAGGACGAGCGTCTCGCCGGAGTCGTCCTCTCTCACGCGCGCCGTGAAGTCGTGCGCGGCGAGTTGCTCGTCGCGGTCCGTGCGGTACGCGTCGGCTTCGTCGTCGTCGACCGCTTCTCGCGCGAGTTTCGTGAGGCGTTCGGTGTCGTCGACGACGGGCGGCGGTACCTCCTCGGTCGTCGCCGCGGCGTCGTCGTCAGGGGCGTCGACCGACGCATCGGTCTCTTCCCCCTCGTCGTCGCCCGCGTCGCTCGCCGGTTCGTCCATCGCGGTCGTTCGTCGTGCCCGTTCGTCGTGGGCGTCGTCGGAGTCAGGCATCGTCGAGTGCTTCGTTCGCTAGTTCGTCCGCGCGCTCGTTTATCTCTCGCGGAACGTGCGTGATCGACCAGTCGTCGAACTCGCGGAGGAGTTCCCGGACGGTGACGCGGTACTCGCGGAGGTCGGGGTCGTTGACGCCGTACTCGCCGGTGACCTGCTTGACGATGAGTTCGGAGTCCCCCCGGATCTGGACCTCGTCGTAGCCGTACTCGACTGCGGCCTCGAGCACGGCGACGAGTGCCTCGTACTCCGCCTGGTTGTTCGTCGCACGACCGATGGTGTCACTCCCTTCGGCGACGATGCCGCCGTCGGTGACGATCACCCAGCCGACCGAGGACGGACCGGGGTTCCCCCGGCACGCACCGTCGAAGTACAGGTGTGCGCGCCCGCCTTCGTCGCGGACGACGGCCTCGATGTCCTGGGGGTTCGCGCCCTGGACGACGAGTTTGTCGTCGTACGCGACGGCGGTGGCGTCGCCGTGGCTCGCTCGCCAGCGCTCGTGGTCGGTGTTGCCCTCCTCGATCAGCGCTCCTGCGTCGGCGAGCGCCGACCGCGCGGCGTCGACGTCGCACTCGATGACCGGCATTGAGCGTTGGTCACTGGTTCTCGTGTATAACGCTTCTGATTTCGGACCCATATCAGATGGATTAAAGAGCGAGCCGTCCGTCGATTCGCCGAACGACGGCTTCATTCTGACCTCGCCAGTAAGGACAGATACCACCCAAGGATATAAGTCGGCTGGAACTACTACTATAAAAGTGCGATGACACGGTCCACCCGCCAGCGGGAGCGAGACCTCGAGGCCGACGAGTCGGAGGAGCAGGAAGGGGTTCGGGAGTGCCCCGAGTGCGAATCCGACAACCTGGTCAAGAGTTCGGACAGGGGAGAACTCGTCTGTGACGACTGCGGGCTGGTCGTCGAGGAGGAACAGATAGACCCCGGTCCGGAGTGGCGCGCGTTCAACCACCAAGAGCGACAGGAGAAGTCGAGAGTCGGTGCCCCGACCACCCAAACGATGCACGACAAGGGGCTCACGACGACCATCGACTGGAAGGACAAAGACGCATACGGGCGGTCGATATCCTCGAAGAAACGCAGTCAGATGCATCGGCTGCGCAAGTGGCAGGAGCGGATCCGAACGAAGGACGCCGGCGAACGCAACCTGCAGTTCGCGCTATCGGAAATCGACCGGATGGCGTCCGCGCTCGGCGTTCCACGGTCAGTACGGGAGGTCGCGTCGGTCATCTACCGACGCGCCCTCAAGGAAGACCTCATCCGCGGGCGCTCGATCGAGGGCGTCGCCACGTCAGCGCTCTACGCGGCGTGCCGGAAGGAAGGCATCCCGCGCAGCCTCGAAGAGATCAGCGAAGTATCGCGCGTCGAACGCAAGGATATCGGTCGGACGTACCGCTACATCAGCCAGGAACTCGGCCTGGAGATGAAGCCCGTCGACCCGAAGAAGTACGTCCCCCGATTCTGCTCCGAACTCGAACTCTCGGAGGAGGTGCAGACGAAAGCCAACGAGATAATCGAAACGACCGCAGAGAAGGGCCTGCTGTCGGGGAAGTCCCCGACCGGCTACGCGGCCGCCGCGATCTACGCGGCCTCGCTCCTGTGCAACGAGAAGAAGACCCAGCGCGAGGTCGCCGACGTCGCGCAGGTGACCGAGGTCACCATCCGGAACCGCTACCAGGAACAGATCGAAGCGATGGGCATCCACAGCTAACGACGCCCGTCCTTCTCCGAGTCTCTCCCGGCCGTGACCGACGGGTCGACCTCGCCTCGCCCCTGGCGGTGGCCACCGACGCTTTTTGCCGTTCTCGAACGAACGTTCGACGATGACGCTCCTCATCGGAACGCGGGATGGCGTGTTTCGAGCGACAGACCGGTCGGTCGCCGACGTCGAGCGCGTCCTCGACTGCGGGACGGTTCGGTCGGTCGTCGCGACGCCCGACGTTGCGTGGGCGCTCGCCGGCGAGGCCCTGTTTCGCACGACGGACGGCGACGAGTGGACGCGCGTTCCGTTCCCCGGCGAGCGCGCGCGGTCGTTCGCGACCGCACCGGACGGGACGTGCTACCTCGGCGTGCGACCGGCGGCGCTGTACGCGAGCACCGACGGCGGCGACTCGTGGTCGGAGCGGACCGCGCTCCGCGAGCAACCGACGTACGACGACTGGCACGGGAAGCGCGGGAACGTCGACGCCGGCGTGTCCACCATCGCGGTCCCTCCGGGGACGCCCGACCGCCTCGTCGTGGGGATCGAGCCCGCTGGCGTCTTCGCGAGCGACGACGCCGGTGCCTCGTTCCACGCGCGCCGTTTCGGGCTGTACGACGACGTTCACGACGTCATCGCGCGCGGTCCGGGCGAGTACGTCGCGGCGACCGGGAACGGACTGTACCGCACCGGCGACGTCGGTCGGACCTGGACGCGTCTCGACACCCGCCACGAGCACCTGGCGTACGACTACTACCAGGCGCTCCACGAGACCGGCGACGGGACGCTCCTCGTCGGCGCGTGCAACGGCGCGCCGGGGTCGTGGGGTGACCCCGTCGACGGCGCGCTCTTCCGGTCGGACGACGGTGAAACCCTCCAGCGCGTCGATCTCCCCGTCGACGCGTTCCCGGTCTCGTTCTGCGAGCACGACGACCGCCTGGTCGCGTCGACGCTCGCGATGGACCTCCATCGGGATGGCGTCCGCCAGTCGCCCGTGCTCGTCCGCGAGCGCGACGGCGACTGGACGGTACCCGGTCACCTCCCCGCGGGTGCGTGGAGCGTCGCCAGCCTCGAGTGACCGTCGAGGGTTCCGTCACCCCAACGCCTTACCGCTCCCCGAGCGCACCCGTAGCCATGCACTACGACATCGAACGGTATCTGAACGTGCGGTCGGCCGGGAGCGCGTCGTTCGGTCCGGACGGCGACCGCCTCTCCTTCCTGATGGACACGACGGGGACGTCGCAGGTGTGGACGCTCGACGAGCCGGGTTCGTGGCCGGTCCAGCGGACGTTCTACGAGGAGCGCGTGACGTTCGCGTCGTGGTCGCCGGAGCGCGGCGAACTCGCGTTCGGGATGGACGAGGGCGGGAACGAGCGCGCGCAGTTGTACCGACTCAGCGGGGACGGGAGCGAGGTCGTGAACTGGACGCAGCGCCCGGGCGCGAAGCATCGCTGGGGTGGATGGAGTCACGACGGCGAGCGGTTCGCGTTCACGTCGAACCGGCGGGACGAGAGCGTCTTCGACGTGTACGTCCAGGACCGCGACGTGACGGGGAACGACGCCGAACTCGTGCACGAGGGCGATGGCTGGCTGTCGCCCGCGGGGTGGTCGCCCGATGACGACCGCCTGCTCGTGAGCGAGGCGTACTCGAACGTCGACCAGGACGTGTACGTCCTCGACCTCGAATCCGGTGCGTTCGAGTGCATCACGCCCCACGACGACGAGACGCGGTTCTACAGTCCATCGTTCGGCCCCGAGGGAGAGGCGGTGTACTGCTGTACGGACGACGGCTCGGACACGCTCTACCTCGCGCGTATCGACCTGGAGACGAAGGAGCGCGACGTCGTCGCCGAGGGCGGTGACTGGAACGTCGGCGGCGTAAGCGTCGACCACGACAGCGGGCGGTTCGCGTTCTCGCGGAACGTCGACGGCTACACCGACCTCACCGTCGGCGAGTTCACGAGCGCGACCGAGTTCGAGACGTTCCCGACCCCGGACCTCCCCGGTGGTGTCGCAGGTGGCGTCTCCTGGGGGCCCGACGGCGAGCGGTACGCGATAACGGCGACGGGCGCGGCCGTGAACACGAACGTGTACGTCGTCGAGACGGCGACGGGCGACACCGAACGCTGGACGCACGCGGCGACGGCGGGCATCCCCGAGGACTCGTTCCGCGAGCCCGATCTCGTGCACGTCGAGAGCTTCGACGGCGTCGACGTCCCGGGGTTCCTGACGCTCCCCGAAGACGCGGGCGAGGACGGGGAGACGCCGGTCGTTGTGAGCATCCACGGCGGGCCCGAGAGCCAGCGGCGACCGTCGTTCAATCCGGTGAAGCAGTACTTCCTGAACCGTGGGTACGCGTACTTCGAGCCGAACGTCCGCGGGTCGACGGGGTACGGGGAGGCGTACACGCGACTGGACGACGTCGAGAAGCGCATGGATTCGGTCGCGGACGTGAAGGCGTGCGTGGAGTGGCTCCACGAGTACGACGCGGTCGATCCCGAACGCATCGCGTGCATGGGCGGGTCTTACGGCGGGTTCATGGTGCTCGCGTGCATGACAGAGTACCCCGACCTGTGGGCGGCGGGCGTCGACGTCGTCGGTATCGCGAACTTCGTGACGTTCCTCGAGAACACGGGCGACTGGCGGCGGACGCTCCGGGAGGCCGAGTACGGCTCGCTCGAGCACGACCGGGAGTTCCTGGAGTCCATCAGCCCCATCAACAACATCGAGAACGTCGCCGCGCCACTGTTCG
>Ga0306900_1000932_pt1 | contig 10829 bp, 9 predicted proteins | sample AntRauMFilla3765_FD_190416 | JGI IMG/M metagenome (GOLD analysis project Ga0306900, IMG submission 190416) | Saline lake microbial communities from Rauer Islands, Antarctica - Metagenome Filla 3 #765 (v2) (version 2) | ecosystem: Environmental > Aquatic > Non-marine Saline and Alkaline > Saline ... | reverse complement strand
ACATGCGCTGCCCGGTCTGCCGGCAGGGGCATGCCTCGAGGATGCTCCTGGAGAGCCTGCCGCCGGAGGCGCGGGGCGTGTTCCGCGAGCGGGCAGGGGCGATTGCGGACGGGGCCGACAGCGCGGGCGCCTCGGACGCCGACACGGTTTCGGACAACGCGTACGACAGCGACGAGGGGCCGGAGGACGCGGGCGGGGAGGGCGTGTGGCCCCGCCCTGTCCCCTTGCGCGGCGCGCTCTTTGCGTGCATGCAGGCGCAGCTGCGGCTGGTGGCGGAGGTCACCCGCGAGCACAGCCCGGTCAGCATTTTCCAGTCGCGGCTGCACTGCCGACACGCAGTGGCGCTCGACCTGCAGGGGCACCGCTCGGGGGCAGTGTTCCACGACTACTACGTGCAGCGCACCTTCTGCCGGCACGTGCTCGCCAAGATCGAGCGCCTGGCCCAGGCGGAGCCGGGCGCGGAGGCTGCCGTGATGGTGCGCTTCTCGCTGTCGCACCCGCTCTTCCGGTGCGACGTGCACACCGGGGTGTTTCGCGCCGGCGCGGTGCGCAGTCTTGCGCTGGTGGCGGACACGCCCGCCGGCGGCGCCTCGGGCGCGGCTGACCCGTGGCCGAGCAACGTGGGGAGTCTGTGCCTGGACCATGCCGAGCACCGCATCCACCTGGCCCTGCAGTCGCGCCTCCTCCTGGCCTTCTGGGGGTTTCGCTGACGGCTGGAGGCCCCGCGATGCGCGACTCCTGGTGTAGACCCTCGTCTCCTATTAAACATGTGGGGTGCGTGCGCCAATGTCGTTGGAATTGAAGTCTTTCCTGGAGCTGCGTGGGGACATCGACGTCGAGAAGCTTATAGAGATGAACTCGGCGCTGACGTACGACGACGTCGGCATCGCCATGATGGAATACGTGCTGAGGCTGTGCCACGGTCCGCGCTTCGAGACCGAGAAGGTGAATGAGAGCTCGCAGACCAACTTCATCGAGACCCTCTTGAAGACGACAATCCTCGAGAAGATGCTTCCCTTCAACAGGTCAGGCCGGGGCTACGTGCAGAAGCCCGATGCCGTCTTCCTGCTCAAGTTCTCGGACATTCACGGAAATCAGAAGCAGGCTCTCGTGTACTACGAGAGTGATGGCAACAGCAAGGACGACGAAAAGTCTCGTAAGCAGATTGCCCGCAAGATATACCAAAGCACGTGCGGCTGTGCGCAGATGAACACGGATATGCCCGCAATCACCGTCCGCGCCAACGTGTTCTCAGGCCCTAAGCCCAACACAAACATCAAGACCACCGACGCAGACTTCGTCACCGAGATGCAGTACGAGGCCCGCGGCGCCATCGACTTCTTGTTGTCGCTGTGCATCTCGCACCTGTGGGTGGCACACCAGATCATGCTGCTTGTCAACGCAGAGGGCATTCTTCATTCACTCACAACCCACAACCAAGTGTTCTACGACCATCACATCTTCATCGGCGCAATGCGCATCAAGACACCCAATGTGATCAATTTTTTCACCCCGAGCAAGACACAGACACTGGCGCTGGTCAATTACAACAATTTTGTGGTCGCCGACACGGCAGCAGCCATCCAGATTATTTCGTTGCAGCGCTTCGACCAGATGCTGCAACTGCACCACAAGCTTCCCATGAGCACATGGAATTCTATGAATGACGGCAGTCACATTCAGGGTATGCCCACTCTGCAACAAATATGGGCAATCTTAGCAATGGTGAGTCAAAGCGACAAAGATGCAGACTGGAAAGATGGCATCTGTAAGATCCTGGGCAAGCCTGACAAGGGCCTCAGCAAAGCAAATATTACAATTTCGTCAATACAAGTAAAAGCATTCGAATTGTCGAAGTGGACTAACGAGATGGAAAACTACAGAGACAATATTGTGGCATACTATTATGACAGTATTTGTTATTCCATCTACAATGCTCTCTGCTCGACAAATCAATTGGATTGGAAGCTTCTACAGGAAGGAGATATTTTCAAATACCTCCCCTCCCTGAAACAACTCAAGGTTCAGAGCAAACGCAACCTCAACGGAATGAAAGCCAGAGGACAGTCTCAAACACTCACCGATCTCATGATGACAAACGACATCGGCATAACCAATAATGCGAACTGTCTGAACAGTTTGTGTCTGCTGTCATTGGACGCAACTTTGCCCCACATCGACAAGATGCTGAAGAAATACATTGACCGATTTAATGCTCCCAACGTCGTGCTCTTTCTGCGCATGATTCGGTGCACCAATCTGATGGCTCTTGAACATTTATCGAAGAACTACGCCGCTGCGTCCATCGAGCAGGGCTTCACGAGCGCCATTCGTCTGTTCCCTGTAGGGACCATTGCCGATATCGACTACATCACAAAGTACACCTTGCAGAACTATGCTCACATACACAGCTTGTTCCTCACCGAAAACAAGAGACTCTCTACACCCAAAGATGAAGGCCCCGAAAAAAGCACACCCCATCAGTTTGTCCAGCTATTGGTCGACAATATTATGCAAGCAAGTGATAACACCGCGTACCCAAACTTCGACTCCTCCCCACTGTACTATAAGCTGTTATTGTGTGCACATAGCATATACAACATGGTATTTTCTATGTCATTATTGCGCCCAAATACAATTGAGAATCCAGTAGACGATCCTGTAGCTAGAGCGACGTCAGAGGATACGCTCCGAAAAAAAAGAATCGCTCTGGGCATGGATCTGATACGCACCATGGCTTGCCCACAGGCATTATACTACATGCATGACGAAGATGACGAGAATTGTGTTGCAATTGATATTGGCGAACGTATGCAAAAGCAGGAAAGTTATACCCGAGACCAGGAGATGGACCCCAATCATGACCACGCCAAAACAGTGCAAGGGACACCCATTTTATTGACATGGCCGCAGCGGGACATGAACATTTTCCGGGGTTGTTCGAAAAAGAAGCGAACTTCAAATGCAACAACCAATGCGATCTACTACGAGTTTCCGTATCTCCGCAAATTCTATCTGTCTGATTCAATGCACGTCGAAGAAGAAGAAATGTTCAAGACAATGCTTCTAATGCAGGAAATCGACAGCTACAATAGGCAAATTCGTCGCAACAACTTTGAGGTAACCGGACCTCCCAAGAAAGAATTTCCTACTGTCAAACCGACAGCCACAATGAAACAAGTTATATTGTCTGTGGAGGACAAGTACATCAAACAGAGACAGAAATGTACCCAATGGTCAACTCACCAAGATCAAATGCAAGCAACACAACACGGTCACTCTGTAAAAGGAGAGGTTGCCTCTAATGACAGTTCGGTGAATTGGACATGGCAGTGGAAACGGTTACTGATCAAACTGACTTTGGTAAAGGCACTGAACGGCATATACGTCCAAACGTTGAATATTTTATTGACTCGTAAAGATACGAGCTATGGAGAAGTGGCACAATTGCAGGGTCCTGAGAGTCTTTCCCAAAAGTTACAAGGGGACAATTTCGCACTGCAGAGCACTAATGAGGTATGTCGATGGCACGGCAAAAATCATATTGATTGTCATAAAACAGATCCCACGAGTACTGTTCCGTCCACATCTGTTATCAATCACCAGGGGCAATTTTTATATACAAAACGAAAGAACGCAGACGACAATACAGAAGTAAATATCCTTAAATGTACTTTTGGAGATAAGATTAGATTGGCATCGAAAAAATTTGTGAACGAGGTATTGGACATCAATCACAAAGCGGTGCGGTGTGTTTATCAGTCCACAGAAGTTGAAAAGACAAATTTAATATTGTACTACTCGTCAGAACCACTGGATAAGAATGGCACAATAATCGATCAAAGTAAGGAGTCATCTAAAAATCTAATGACGGATTGGTTTTCAGATATGGCCTCAGTCGACAGTAGGTCACAGAATGAGAATGATTTGGATGGTAGCAAAAACATTTTACATATCTTTAGAAATTTTTTTGCATAGTAGATATCAACTGAAGTGTATGAACCCGGTCGGGCTGTCCCTTGTGCTTTCACATGTTGTTATAGTATTTAAGAATACATATAACATTCACACACAAGAACACCAAAAAAAGCCTTTCATGGTCTCATACGACGAACACTTTACAGTTTTTGAGTTGGAATGGAAGGACAAGTTGTTAAATCAGTATAGCTACATGGTACTATGTGTGTTCATTGTTTTGTATGGGTTTTTTCAGTCGTATTGCAAAAACGAGGCAACATATGTTGCTATATTGAGCGAAAATGACATGATGAATGGAGTTTTAAGGCCTGCAATGCCATGTTATTCGCACGTGGTACAAACTCACGACCAGTACCAGCAATCACAAACCATTTATAGTGGTGCGAAAATGAGAATTGAAACAAAGAATTTATGTTGGTACAATTGGAAATTCTCCGTATTCGAGCTCAAGGCCTCCATATGGAACTGTAACGTATTATGGGAATGTATTGTCCATTTCTTTGAGATATTGGGCGTGCCTCTTGTTGTGCCACTGTATGTAGTATGGGCCTTTTTTACTTTAAAATACGACACTCCAGTTCGTCCCACCGCACCGGGAGTAACCCAACACCACTTGGTGACTTTACGGGAAGGATGCGAGGATTTTTGCAAACGCGTAAAGCTCGGTTTTTGTCAGGGGTTAATTCTTGTTGTAAGATCCAGTGTTGTATCAAGCTCGATGGATATATCAATGATGATAGTGCTGGCTGCGATTTTTGTAGTGCAATGCGACCGCAAATGGAGCAGCAAGGTGCCGATCACATCTGAGCTTCGGAACAACGTCACTTCGCAGGACATGTCTCACCTGTGGTCTCGTAATGCGTCTGCTGCAGTAACACTGGTGACTTTGGACATTGATACCGTCAATTTTGCATTCCATTACTACACCGTCCTGTCACGTGTGCTCATGGATTTGGTCATCGCGATGTACACAATGAATGCACACGAACACGGCGTGAAGGTGTTATGTCTGGTCCGTGTCATATCATTTGCATATTTTTTGAAATTGTGGAATGCGCCTTTACATTTTCTGTTTACCTACAACAGAGGGGCAGTCTTTCTGCAGGCATGGATCGGCGTCTCTGGTTGCTCGGTCGCATCGATATGGAAATCTTTGAAAAACAGTTTAAATTTTATGCACCTTCCGGAATATATATTCGAATCCGCAATTGGCACACTTGAACAAGCCTGGACATGGCACTTGAATTTCATTGAGTTCATGACAGGTGTGACAGCCGAAGGTAAGAGCGCTTCGCCGTCGGAAGTGTTCGATAACATATTCGTGACACGAATTTCAGAGTTTTCTACAATAATCAGGACCAATATTGTGATGATTTGTTGCGTGTGTTTGTTGCTACTATGGATCTCTGCACCTCGTGAGAATGAAGTCGCTCGACGATTGTTTTGTGGTCACATTTTCCACCCCAAACTCCCATGGCTACTCTCTGATAGCAATACGAGATACTTACACTTGATATGTTTTACTGTCAGCAGTTTAGTATATTACGAAACATGGGGGCTGAATCAAGCACCTCACAAACTGCCGCATACTCCTCAATCATTCTTGCAAATGTCGATAGCAGATACAATCATTGCAGCATGCATTGTATTTTTATGCTGTATATCAAGAAGCCTGCAGTTTTTCTTTCCGAGAATGGGTACAACTATCAACATGTCAAAAGATTCTGTACTGCAGCTCGGTTCGTTGTCATCCAATGATTATGATATAGTGTTAGTGACGCGTACAACTCAAACCGTCTTTGGCAACTTGGATCGCAAAGACTATTACGCAGAGACCGTCGCATTTCCATGCAAATTGGACTTATGTGTCAGGGAAATCATGCAGGTGTTTGCGGAGCCCATACAAAGGCTGCCGATAGAGGCAGCCTGTATCGGCTTTGCAGAAAACGGGGTTCTGAAGTTGCTGTCGAAGGAACATAGCTCAGAGCGTTCGAAAAAACGAGTGCTCCCTGCTGCAGTCGCAGCGACAGGGCTCCCTGCTGCAGTCGCAGCGAGAGAAGGAATTTCCCGCAAAGACTATGTCATTGCGATCCTTTTCTTTTTAGTGGTCGTGCAAATGCCTTGGGGTGCCATCATCGCCACCTGCTCGCAGTCAGTTGCAACTGCGAGGCATTCCTTCTCGGGGTTCATGGCCTGGGGTCATACCACGGCCACAGGACCCCGCCCTGTATTCGGGCCACAGAACGATCCAAACAAGAAGAGGAAAAATGCAGATAAATGCAATGGTGAGACAGGAGGTCCGAACGCGGAAGAGAAGTACAAGAATGCGACAGGAGGTGCGAGCCAGGGAACGACAGAAGGGACCGTCCCACCACCTCGGCCAGGTGCGGGAGGCCCACCACCTGGGCAAGATGCGGGAGGGGCGAGCCAGGGAACCAAAGAAGGGACCGTCCCACCACCTCGGCCAGGTGCGGGAGGCCCACCACCTGGGCAAGATGCTGGAGGGGGTAGCACTGCTGCGAATGAGGGCATTAATGGTGACACTCCGGGTGCAAAGGTACTTGCATCTGGGGTTCAGATGCAAGTAAAGGTACTTGCATCTGGGGTTCAGGACCTGTACCACGCTGTAGTGGAATTGCCAGGGCACCGTTTGGAAAGACTGTATAAATGAAAACCCAATAATGTGATGGCGAACCACAATAAAAACACTTTTACTACTTCGCAATGTGTGATGAACATGTATATGTCTTGTGAGAGTAGACAGTGGACACAGAGCTGTGAGCTTGTGAATGCACTTGCGGCATCCCTCGCCACCCACGGGACCGAGAGCAGAAAGCGTTGCTTCGAAGGGGCGCTCTGTGCCCGCATACAGAAGCACAAGACCGCGGATGCGCAGCAGAGCGTGCGGAAAACCCCGATCATGCGCATGCGCGAGTGTCGGGACGCGCTCTCGTATCTCGACTCCACGGGCTGGAATCGCAGCTTCCACCAGCGCCTGTTCCACGAGGACTTTCTGAAGGCGTGCACCCGCACGTTCTGGAAAATGGAGCCGCTTGGGAGCTTCGCCCGGGCGCACCAGCAGGTGCTGCAGGAGAACTCGTGGGAGCACCTCGCGCAGGAGGTGCTCATCAGCACGCCGCGGCGCTTCGGCAAGACCATCAGCGTGTCGATGTTCGCGGCCGCCATGCTCTACAGCGCCCCGGCCGTCGAGCTCAGCATCTACAGCACCTGCAAGCGCATCTCGCAAAAACTGCTGCGCGGGGTGGTCAAGTTCTTCTACGAGATATGCAAGCACGATCTCGGCAAGCACAACTTCCGCATCAGGCGGCAGAACATGGAGGAGATCGTGCTGGTCGGCCCCGAGGGCGAGCGCGACGTGCGCATCGTCAACTCGTACCCGAGCAAGGTGCTGCCCCCTGTGTCCCGTCCCTGTGCCCTGTCTGTCTGTTGCGCCGCACCACACCGCTCCTGTGGCTCGCGGGCCAAAGCGCCACTCTCTCGGGATGGAGGCTGCGGGTTCGACTCCCGCCAGGTGCTCGCACACGCGTGACACGACGCCTTGCGTTATAGTATTTATTCTAACAAATGTCAGGCGCGGTCAGATGCGGGCTCAGGGGTGCGTCTTGGCAAAGCTGTTCGGGCGGACAACCTGTGGCGGACGGTCAACGGGTTTCGTGATCCGCAGCGGCGTCATCTCGCGAGGGGAGGCGGGGTGGGCGGCAACAGGTGCAGTGTCCATGCTTGTAGTGCGCGACTGTGGTGGTGGCTTAAATACTGCCCCGCCCGGGCGCGGGAGCAGCGCGAAGCTGACGCGGTCGGCGAGATGCGGGAACTCTGTCTCGAACTGGCGCTGCAGATCGTGCACCAGGGTGCGCGGCGACAGCGCGAGCGAGACGACCCCGCTGCCCTCCTGCGCGTGCAGCCTCAGCGCGCTGTGCACCAGCGCGCTCTGTCGCATCAGCATGCCCTTGTCGGGCAGGTCTGTCGTCTTGTGGGAAGGCCGGAACGCGGGCCGCGCAGGCTTGCGCTTGCTTTTGTTCGGAGGCATACCCTGCACAAACACGCGCCCTTTTAATACTGTGCCAGCGTACTTTGCCGGACTCGCACGGTGCGGGCACGCACCTGGAAGCGGATCGAGCTCTTGAGCTTCTCGTTCATGAGGCGCACGGGGATGCGCAGCTTCGGAGTGCCGTCCTCCAGGAGCTCCTCGTTGCTGAAGTCGCGCGAGAGGCGCACGTTCCGGAAGATGGCCTTCTCGAGCCGGAGGTTCGGGTGGTAGAACTTGCCGTTGATGCAGATGGCGGGGATCTGCGCCTCCACCCCCGAGTTGTGTGGCTGCAGCCAGTATATGTAGGTCTCGTTGCGCTCCATCAGGGCCACGAGCTCCTCGAGGCTGATGGGCGTCTCGCTCTGGCACTCCACGCCCGCCTTCACCACGCGGAAGTCGTCCATGTGGATGCTCTTCATTTGCCGGCGCACCTCCGGCGCGCGCCTGCACCGGCGATTGCTTTTTTGGAGATGCCGGGACACGCAGCACAAGCGCACGCGCAGCGACGCGGGGGCGGATAGTTGCGTGCTCAGTTTATTACAACATGACAAGGCGCAGGCCGCAACATGCTCTGCGCCTACCAGAAAGGGCGCATGTGCTACTGCTTCTTCACACTCTGTGACAGCAGATTGTCCATGACCAAACGAATGGGATCCTGGTGCAGGTCCTGCTGGGTTCCCACGGTCATCTGTCCCAGAATGCAGAGCATGCTGTCTCTTTTATGGAATTGTTCGGCGTGCTCGCGCCACTCCAAGGTGCAAGGTGCGTCGCTACACACATACAAGTGGCCACACTCAAGGCGCACCGCGATAAAGCGCTGTGACACGTCCGTGGTGCGGACATAATCAATCTTGTTCATTGATATGGTGTGCGGTGCGACTCTTTCCTCGACACTAGCGTGCTTTAGCAAATGCATCGGCAAATGGGACTCCTCATACTCCTGCCACGTGGCCGCCTTGGCGGCCTTGTACTCTGCATTCCACTTCTTGTGCTGTTGGTAAACAAGATTGCGCTTATATTTTTCCAGGGTCTTCTGTACCTTTGGGATATTCGCAAGCTCGTATGTCACTCCTGCGAGCAGAATTGTCCCGTCAGGCTCTTCTTCCGGGTGCTCAAAGAGCCTCCACTGCATCGAGGAACTGCCGAGCGGCTTGGAGAGTGGCATGAAATTCTTCAGCATGTTACTAAGCGACTCTTGTCGCATAGAGCAGTCCACCAAACCTAGAGTGATCAACAGTGTTGGGAGTGGGTGATACGTGCACAATTCATTGTGCAGCTCCTTGGAAAAGTCTCCCAGCACCTCTTCTTTTGGCCTCCCGTTGCCCATGGCGGACTGCAACAAAAACATGAAGTGCTTCACTAAGCGTAGATCATCAGCCGCTGTGGGCTGCTTGGCCACCTTCGCAGCGGATCCTTTTTTGGCAGGCATGCTCACTGAGTTATATAGAGTGTCAGCCAACCCGCAACACCTAAATACTGCGAGTGGAGTTTGCTGTTTGGACTCCAGATGCGCCAGAGTCACGGCTCGCGCTCCGCCACGCTCACGAGCGCGCGGTGGATGCACTCCGAGCCGCGCAGGCCCGCAACGACGGCCCGCACCCGCTGCACCTCGAAAAGCACTTCTCGCACCTCCCGCCGGCCGGCGACCAGCACCGGGATGTGCACCGTGAGCTCCTCCTCCGCATCGAGCTCGAGGACCTCGTCGCCCCGGCCCGTGCTCACGAGCAGCTCGTAGGCCCGCTCCTCCCCGTCTCCCGCGCCCGCGAGCCGGCCGAGCTCGACGGCATAGTCCTCTCGCCGGATGCGCACCCGCAGCCGCGCGTGCCGGGAGGTCGAGGCGAGCACCCTCACACACTCCCGGGCCGAGAGCCGGTTGGCCGCGACCAGCCCGATGTCGCCGCTCGCTGAGACGCGGGACATCCGCCCGCCGGCAGGCCCGCCTTTATACCTCGCTCCTACTCCAGCACGAAGTGCGCCGAGGGGTCCGCGTGCAGGCGCTCCAGGTACACCACCTCGACGACGATATCCAGCACAAGCTTGACCACCACCAGCATGCACAGCGCGGACATCGTGGCCACGCGTCCCCGCGCGCACCACCGCGTCGCGCACGGACGCTCCGCGTCTTCCTGGTCTGCAGCGTCTTCGCCCGCGGCGCCGGCCATTCCCGGGGAGCACGCGTGTGTTATGTATCGAGGGCGCCGGTCGCCAATTATATAGGACATTTCCGGAAAGCGCAATGCTCGCCCGAGATTGCCTGCTGGCCGTGCTCGCGGCGCACCAGTGTCTGTCCACGCACGCCGCAGACTTGCACACCGCGGCCTCGTTCTCCTTCGCCAGCGCACGCCTCCAGACATGCCCCCTCCACACCACCTCCGCCAGCGGCAGCACGGCGCTCGCGGCGTGCGTGTGCGCGCCTGGTGCTTCTCTGTCCGACGGCCTCTGCGCCCCGTGCGCCGCTGACTCTTACAAAGACTCGCCCGGCAGCGCCGCCTGCACGCCCTGTCCGGCCAACACCAGGTCGCTGCCCGGGGCCGCTGCCGTCGCCGAGTGCCTCTGCGCCGAGGGGTACGCCCTGGTCGCTGGCGTGTGCACCGCGTGTCCTCGGTTCAATTATAAGTCACATGTGGGCAGAGCTGCGTGTCGGGTATGTCCTCTCCATTCCACAACACCTCATTCTTTTAGTGCAGGAACCTCAATATCAGCATGTAAATGTGGTCCTGGAACTTTCGGACCAGGTTCAGGAATTTGCGCTCCATGTTTATCAGGGACTTATCAAAATTTTTGGTTTAGTACCGGCTGTTCT
>Ga0306900_1000927_pt1 | contig 10863 bp, 8 predicted proteins | sample AntRauMFilla3765_FD_190416 | JGI IMG/M metagenome (GOLD analysis project Ga0306900, IMG submission 190416) | Saline lake microbial communities from Rauer Islands, Antarctica - Metagenome Filla 3 #765 (v2) (version 2) | ecosystem: Environmental > Aquatic > Non-marine Saline and Alkaline > Saline ... | reverse complement strand
CTCAGGGCGGCAGAATGAGGCTGGTATTCGCAACAAAAGATCTAGCATTGGCAGGTCGATCCTTTGAAGGTTTTCCGTTGCTGATTGGGTTAGATGGGTGGCCAGTCGAGCCTGCACAATCCTTTCTCTGGCACACGCTCGTCGAGTCAGGTGAGGCGCTAAGCGATTTGACTTGGGACGCCTACGGGCGGCGTCTGTACGATTACTTTGCCTTCCTGGAAGCCAATGGTTTGGCCTGGGACGAGGAAAGTCCGGCCCATGGCCTGAGCATTCTGTCGAGATACAGGGATTGGTCTAGCGGAGAGTTGGCACTTGATCCTAAAACGGTAAACAATCGGCTAGCCCTGATCGTGAAGTTCTACCGATGGGCCAAACAGCGCAATATGATAAACGTGCTGCCCTTCGGCGAAAAAAAGGTCAGGGTGCGTCCACATTCCGGCCTTCTCAGTCATGTCGCTCAACCCGGAGCCGAGAGCACTAAGGTTTCGGTGATGGTGCGTGAGCGACAGCGCCTGACCAAGTTTTTGACCAAGGATCAAGTCAAGGTATGTCTTGCACTGGATGCTGATCCAAGCCACCAGATATTGTTTCACCTCATGGTACGTGCGGGCCTTCGCTCCTGTGAAGCTAGGTCTTTTCCTCTCAAATATGTGTTCAACCCTAGATTGAAAAAGGGGCTGCGCCCAGGGCAAATGATCGGTGTTGCTCTTGATCCTTCAGACATGCATATCAAGTACGACAGGCCCAGGACTGTCGATGTTCCATGGTCGCTGATGGAGAGCATGTGGTCTTATTCCCTTCACCAGCGAGAGGTTCGTAAATCTAATGGTGATGGGAATGTTACCGCGCTGCTGCTGACCAATGAAGGCAGGCATTATTCAAAGGACTCCGTCGTGGACGTTATGAAGTCCTATGAACGAAAGTGTGGATTCTATGTGCGGGCTCATATGCTGCGCCACACCTATGGGACTTATACCTTGCTTGCTCTTCGGAAGAGCAGAGAATTTGAAGGTGAACCGCTGTTGTATGTCAGAGACAGGTTGGGACATTCAGATGTTCAAACAACAATGATTTACTTACATCTCATCAATCAGCTGGAGGCTCAATCCGTTCTCGCGCATGAGGACGAAATTGACATGATGTTTATGGCTGACTCCACTAAGCGCACCTGAGGTAAGTAAGTTGGCTCGGCAAAAGAACTATAAGGCAATCCTTCAATCCGTCACGAAAGGGTTCGAGGCTGTCGACGACAACACCAAGATTGATTTGCCAAGAAATCCGAGAAATTATAGGCAAATCGACCATTCTCAATACCTAGGTTTGGGCTTGGATGCTTGGGCAATTCAAAGTATTTACGTTATCAGGGCGTTGCTGCAAGGCGGAAACTTCTCTGTGGTCACCTTGATTGGTTACTCTGTGAACGGGTTGAGGTCCTTTCTGAGATTCTTAAGTGGAGGTGCGGTCGAGTCACCACCTGCTACGCCAAACGGCCTGACTAAACGCCATTTGGAGCGTTATATCTCTTGGCTAAAGCTTAAGTATCCCAACGGCTCAACGGCCAAAAACTACTACACAAGCTTTAAGTCGTTGATCATTGTTCTGGCCGATTATGGATTTGTAGAAATCGATCCTAACGACCTCCTGCCACCAAATCCATTTCCCAACAATGCCCAAAATACGAAAGATGCAGGTCCGCTGACCATGGGGGAAATGCAAAGGCTGCTCGGGGCACTAAAATCCGACCTTATTGCTATCCATAAGGGCACGTTCCTTGGCAATGGAGCAGAGGCAATGGCAGTGATGCTGCTAATCACCGCTGCGAGGTCAGGAATTAATACCACACCGCTATTAGAAATGACGAGAGATGCCCTAAAGCCTCACCCGTTTGTGCCAAATCTCAGATTGATAACTACTGTCAAGCGTCGGGGCAAAGGTGCGCAGAGTAAAACAATACGTCAAACTAATTTGCTAGATGAGTACAGCGCCATTCCACTCGATGGGGTTGCAGTCTTGAATAAGGCCCTTGATGTCAGCAAACCACTTGTGGCGCTGGCATCCGAGGAGATTCGTTCATATGTATGGTTGTATCGTTCAGGGCAGCGGGGTGGCGAGGACAAAATTGTTACCCTTACACCCGGAGCTTTATACGTGTCCACCAAAAATATTTGTGAGCGCCACGCGCTCGAGGACGATCTAGGTAATCGACTACTTGTAACGCTTAGTCGGCTCCGGATAACTATGGAAAGCCGTTTATGGAAGCTGAGCGGTGGCGATATTCTTGAAGTGTCCTCCGTCATGGGGCAAACGCCAGAGGTCGCAGATAATCACTATTTAAAAATCAACGAAGAAATCAAAACTGAAGGGGCGAATTTCGTTGGTGAGGCTTTTCCCGACAAACTGCGTGGCGTCAGCATTACACCAACCCCTCCAGGCGGTTGCAAAGACAGCCTTTACGGCGTTCGGGCGCCGAAGGATGGGGTCAATCACTGTTCTCAGTTTATCCACTGCCTTGGTTGCCCTAGCTATGCCATTGTAGGCACGTTGGAGGATTTGTACCGGCTGTTTAGCTACCAACAATTTTTGTATGCCGAAGTTGAATACTTCCTTACGGACGAGTGGGAGGCATGGCGCAAGCGTCAGCTTGATTATATTCGACTGATTAATGAGTTTACTTTAAAAAAGTTTGATCCTGCATTGGTTGCGCGAGCGAGAGCCAAGGCTGAAAAATCTCCGCACTTGTTCTGGGCGAAAAAGATTGAGTTCATGACGAAAAAACGGGCTGGCAGCATTTGAACATAAGAAGCACCAATGCGGTTTTGAAAGCATATGATGTCCTAAGCGCACAGCCAGTTACATCTAATGGCCTAAGTCCCGCAGAACGGGATGCTATTGTGATCAGCGCAATCGTTAATGAACGTGGCGAAACGCTGGTTCTAAGCAGATTTGGCGCCGCGCAGTGGGACTTCCGTCCGTTCTTCGATCAGGCCAATGTTGCTCACTCCTGTAAATACGTTAACTGGGATATGAGCATGCCTGGGGCGCTCATTGATGACAGCAAAGCAGTTGCTTATGCATGGTTCAAGAGGGGTCTGCCCAGCTCCAAACCTCCTATTGCACGGGGCATCACAACATTCGCTGTTGCAAGCGTGATGCCCTTTATTCGCTGGTTAAACAACCTGGGTGTTTCGAAGTTTGCAGATGTCCGTCCGATCCATATCAGTAATTATGTTCATCATTGCAAAAATGAGTTGAAGTTAAGGCCTCTCCCCCTGTATGGACGCCTACGGATTATTGATTTTCTTTGGGTGTTTGCAACCGAAACGATGTTTCCCCTTCAGAGTTATCCCTGGGGTGATTCGACATTGTGGCGGATTTGCGGGATTGGCAAAGTAAAAGGGTTAGATGCCGCCAATAAAAACGTTGGCCGGACGGACATTATTCCTCCTGATGAGCAATCCAAAATTTTCAATTATTGCGAAAGCATCGTTCGGGGGATGAAAGCCGAATTGGCGATCAATGGGATTAGTTATCATCCTAGCGATGAACGGAAGTCAATTCATTGCAGAGATGCTGTGCTGTATATAGTTTCAATCACTAGCGGTATGCGCAACGATGAGGCAATTGGAATTGAGGTTGGTGCTTGGCGCAAAGAATTCAAAAATGGGACTACTTTTTGCTGGGTTGCCACAATCGAGCATAAGACAGGTAAAGGCCGAGTCGAGTATCTCGTACCTGAGCTGACGCTTGAAGCTTTAGATCTTTTGGCCAGATATTCTGCGCCTATTAGAAAAGAGTTGGATCAAGAGATTAGGTATCTTGCAAACAACCGGGAATTTTCCAACTCGACTGAGCACCTCCTTAGGCTCGAAAAAGCCCGAAAAGATTCGAATAAGCTATTTTTGGGACGAACGACACAAGGGGGAAAGGTTCAGAAAAGCAGGCATGTTGAGGCGATCAGTGGCCAAGCTTCCAATGCTGCGTTTGCTCGTATAGCCAAAGCCGCCGGAAGCGAATGGCCATTGAGGACGCACCAATGCAGGAGAACATATGCAAGGTGCTTTGTTGAGTCCCGTATGGGGCGAACCTCACTTATCTTTCTCAAGTGGCAGTTCAAGCACAGCAGTATGAGCATGACCCAACTCTATGCGTCTAATCCGCAGCAAGACCTGAGCCTTTTTGATGAGATCTTGCAGCAGATGACAGAGTTTAAAATTGACCTGATAGAGTCATGGCTTGACGATCAGCCATTGGCAGGAGGAGCTGGCGAAAAAATTGTGAAGTTGCGGGCAATTCCAATCAAGGATAGGGCCGCGCTGCTTGCCCAGACTGCCCCACATGCCAACATTCGTGCGACTGGACACGGTTGGTGCATTGCAACGGAGCGGGGCTGCGGAGGCGCTGGGCTATACGAGGCCACTCGTTGCCCAGGGTGCAAAAATTCGGTGATCGATGAAGTCTTTGCTGGCACTTGGCAGGATATTTACATCCAACAGCAAGAGCTGATCAAAATCGAAGATGCTGGGCCCGCCGTGCGGCAGCGAGCTGAGCGCGATTTACAGGTCGCACTCGACGTTATCACGAGCTTGGGTCTCTCTCCCATAACCGACGATACGGACGAGGCTGTAAATGGCGATTAAGTCCAATACAGATCAGACCCCAGGTCGTTCAAGAACGAAGACCCTTGATGCACTTGATAAGGTTATCGATAATCTTGTCGCAAGCAACGAAAAGCTTTCCATCGCCTCGGTTGCCCGAGCAGCAGGTGTTACGCCCGGTCTCATCCATAATACCTACCCAGCGGTGGCAGAAAGAATTCGCAATCTCATGGGTAAGTCTGTGCGCGCCCAGCGTGATTCGAAGCACCAAGCGCTGATGAGCGAGAAAGAGAAAAACAGGGCGCTGCGTGCGGAAAACAATCAGCTGCTAGAGGAACTGGCCCGGATCGCTTCGGTCAATCAGCGCCTGCTATTCGAAATAGCTGAACTGAAAGCAGTCTCCAGCGGAAAAGTTGTCGCTCTAACTTCGAAGCCCAGTAGATAAGCCCTTCTGGCATCTCACAGTCCAAAGCTAGTCAAGCCGGTTGTGTACTAAAGCTAAGAATCCCGCATTTCATACCCCAATCAGAGGTCACCGGGACACGACACGCTCGCATCGTGCCCCGGCCCCATTGTGCATTGATTTGATCGTTGCAATCTGAGTCGTAGTCCGTCACTCGATCGGGCCTATCTAAAGTCGATAGGCCCGATTCTGACAGTGATTATTCAGGCTACTTCTATCACATCGCCCTCTTCAGCTCCCCATAATCGCCATCGATGCGAAGCACCAGTGTGACGTCGTTACCGTTCCGGTTACGGAAAGCCAGCCGTGATTACCGGTGAGCGCTGCTTCCAGTTCGTAAGCCCATCTTGAGCCCGGTATCGTTTACGCCCCCGTTTGACTGGCGGGTGCACCTGACATCCAACCAACCAAGCCCAATCACTACAGTAATCACTTTCCCAGAATCGTTTCATAGAAACTCCTTAGCAACCTTAGAAGCGTCGTCCCATTCCTACAGGTCTCCCATGTGGCGCGCATAGGCTCAGTTGAGAGGTGATCTAGCCAAAAGTCTGCTTTTCGCCCGCTTCCGGTTCACTTCCCTCATCACCAAACCCTCCTGCATTATTGCGGGAACGTCACTTGGCAATTGCCATGGCCCTTGCTAGCTTGGAAAGTGTGACGTAGTTCACCGAATCAGTGAATTCGGACATTGATCGCGTTTACCGAGAGCAGCGTCCGTAGTGCATCTTCGCCTCGGGCGTTCACAGGAGTGACGTCATACAGGAGTACGACAATGAGTAAACCTATTATTCGCGCAATGGGTGCCTCCCTGCTGGCAGGTGGCATGGTTATGAGCCTTTCAGCGTTTGCGGCAGAGGGGCTGTACACCATGGACGAGCTGGGGGATGCAAATGTTTTTGACAGCACTGGCGAGGAGATCGGTGAGGTTGAGGACATCCTGATGAGCAACGATATGTCGGTACACTCGCTGGTTATCCAGACGGGTGAGATACTGGGCCTCGGGGGCAATGAAGTCGTTGCGGAACGTGGCACCTTTACCGTCGTGACGGAGTCCGACAATGCAGGTTTCGACAGCGTTGAGTACGAAGTCCACATGGAAATGACTCAGGACGAGTTGAAAAAACTGCCAGAATATAACGAGGATTGGTGGAACCAGACCAGCCAGAGCTTGCAACAGGCCTGGGAAAATACCAAGGAAGTCAGTGAGAGCGCCTGGGAGAACACAAAACAGGCCTCTTCTTCAGCTTGGTATAACGTCAAGCAAGGCGTGGAAGAGATGGGTGACGAGGTCGAGCAAGCGACTGAGTAAGCCGCCCCCTTGGAAGCGCCCCGCAGGGCGCTTCCTGTGCCATTCCTCCTGCTTCCTCCAACCTTCCCGCATTCAACGTAAGCGTCCAACCATCACACCTTGCTAATGACCGCCGGCCTCCAGTTGTGCGGTAGCGCCTCATCAATGGCGTTGTTCTTCTGCGTCGACAGACTTGTCAGCACATCCTTCAGATAGGCATAAGGATCGTGCCCATTCAATTTGGCAAACTGAATCAGCGTCATCACGGCGGCAGCGCGCTGGTCACTTCTGAGAGAACCTGCGAACAGCGATTTTTTTAGCTACGCGTGGAAATCTCATTACTACATGTAGACGCTGCCTACTTATTAAGAAAATGCCTTCCATTGCAACTTCCTCAACTAAAAGTAAAGCAGGGCACATGGATAAAACTGCTACGATGGTGAGTAATACCTCACAAGCCGCATAGGCGATGACGGTATAAAGGAGCCGTTGTATGTCAAAAAATAGCAAGGAACTCGGCCCGGAGGCCTTGAACAGAGCTATGGAGCATCAAACCGAAAGTGCCCTCGATGCGGGTGCGGTGGCCAAATCCACCATCCAAACATTGCGCCAAGTGAACGTCACACTGACACCGGTGATTGGCGAAGTGGGTGTGAACGTCCTATTCAAACGCGCGTTGCACCTGACGAGTAGAACCTTTTCGTGGCTTACAAATGTGGAGAACCAAGGAGATACCGACGATCTTCTTGCACGTCTTGGTGAGCGCCTAGCCGGCCGCGATACGAATGAAGCAGTAGAGGCAAGTTCGGCCCTTTTGACAGGCTTCACCGAGCTGTTGGCAAGTTTGATTGGTGATTCCTTGGTCGAGACCTTGCTGGGTTCACTTAGTGCATCTCTGGCACTACCTTCTAAGCAGGATTCAATACCCAAGCAGGACACAACACCATGAGCAAAAAGGTGACCATACATCCTCTCAAAACCGGTGTGCAGGGGCTTGATGATATCCTGGGCGGCGGCATACCTGAATATTCCTTCAATCTCATTAGTGGGACTCCAGGTGCGGGCAAGACCACGCTGTGCCACCAGATCATGTTCGCTTTGGCCACGCCTGAGCGGCCTGCGCTATTCTTCACGGCGTTTGGCGAACCGCCATTAAAGATGTTGCGTTATCAGCAGCAGTTCACCTTTTTCGACTCTGATCAGATCAACGAGTCGGTTCACTTCATTGATTTGAGCAAAGAGTCCACGACGGGCGATTTTGACCAGGTACTGGCGCGCATCACCCAGGAGATCGAGGCATTTTCTCCAGCGATTGTCTTTGTCGATTCGTTCCGCTCGGTTTTACGGGAGACGGAACACCAACCCGAGGATTCGAGCCTGCAAGGGTTCATACAGCGGCTCGGGCTTCATCTGACCGGCTGGCAAGCGACCACCTTCCTGATCGGAGACTTTTTGTCCGACAGCGGCTCCCAGCAGATCTTGACGGTGGCTGACGGTCTGCTGTCACTGGAACAATCTGTCGAACGGAATTCGATGGTGCGCAAGATGCAAGTGATAAAGATGCGCGGCCAGGCGACCCTGCCAGGAAAACATGCATTCCGCATTTCCGGTGATGGGGTCAATGTCTTTCCGGCGACGATTGTTAACAAAGGTCCTGAGGATGTGGGGGAGGCCTCAGAGGCATTACTCAGCAAAAAGCGGGTCGCCATGGGCGTGCCGCGCCTCGATGACATGCTGGGCGGCGGCTTACCGTCGGGCCATTCGCTGCTGATTGCGGGGCCGACCGGGTCGGGCAAGACCATCCTGGCCACTGCGTTCCTGACCGAAGGCGCGCGCCTGGGCGAAACTGGCGTGATTGTCGCGTTTGAACAAACGCCTGGCCAGTCCTGGATCCGTACACTCGACGATATGATTCGAGGTCGACAGATCGGCTTGATTAATCTCCGCGCCCTGGATCTGTCGGTCGACGAGATCGTACAGCGCCTGACCAACCTTATTAAGGAGATGAAAGCAACCAGGGTGGTCATCGACTCGCTGTCCGGGTTCGAGCTGGCGGTGGCACCCACGTTCCGCGAGGGTTTCCGCGAGTCGCTGTTTCGCATGATCGGGATACTCTCAGGCCTCGGCGTGACGGTGCTTATGACGTCGGAACTCGAAGACCGCTATACCGATCTGCGCTTCAGCCCCTACGGAGCAGCCTTTCTCACCGATGCGATCATCGTACAGCGCTACATCGAGATTGAGAGCCGCTTAGAGCGCGTCATGTCGGTCGTCAAAGTGCGTGGCAGTTCCCACAGTGCCGAAATCAGACGTTACGATATTAATGAGAAAGGTATCGTCATCGGTGACCCGGTGTCCGACTTCGAGGGGATCCTCGGCGGGCAGCCGACGCGGAAACAAAACGACCAAAAGCGTTGAGTGAGGTTGGGCGAAATGAGTAAGAAAGGATGCAAAGATCGGAAAACTGAGACAGGACGACTGCCTGAGGCCGATAAAAATACACCATCTTCGGACTCGGCAATAAAAACACACGCAGAGCACAGTCCCTCGATTATTGGTGACGAACCGATCGTCCTTAGTCGTGCGGAGGATGTCGGCGTGCGCGAGCATGCCGCAGCCATTCGCGAAAAAGCCTCAGGGTTGCGCCACAGGACCGCTGACGGGCGCGAAGGGATCGCAGATCAGCGTGAAGAGGCCGCAGACCAGCGGGATGATATCGCTGGCCAGCTCGACGATTCTGCATACCAGCGCAAACATGCCGCAGATATGCGCCAGGGCAGCGCTGACCTGCGCAAAGAAGCCTCAAGGTTGCGTCAAAGTACAACTGATCACCGCGAAGGTATCGCAGACCGACGTGAAAATACCGCAAACCAACGTGAGAATACCGCAAACCAACGTGAGAATCTCGCAAATCAACGTGACGATTTCGCAGACCAGCGTGAAAAGACCGCAGACCAGCGCGACGATTTAATAGCCCAGCGCGAGGATCTCGCAGACCAGCGTGTGGCGGCTGCCATAGCCGAGGTCAATCTCAGTACGGCCACCCAGACCATGTTGAAGGAAGCGAACGAGCGCTTGATCATCGAGTCAATTTACGCCCAGACGATGAGAGAGGCCGCTGAACTCGCCAACGAGCAGATGTCTCATATGGCCGGTCACGATTTTCTGACTGGTTTGCCGAACCGTTCGATGCTGAACGACCGTATGGCGCAATCGATGGCATTCGCGCAGCGTCATAGCAAGAAGGTTGCTCTGCTGTTTATGGATCTGGACAATTTTAAACACATCAACGATTCGCTCGGGCATGCGGTTGGTGATGAATTATTGAAGTTGACCGCAAAACGTCTGCAAACCTGTGTTCGCCACTCGGATACTGTCTGTCGCCTGGGCGGAGACGAATTTGTGGTGCTGCTGAACGAAGTTGAAGAGGTGCATGATGCTGTCCTCACAACAGAGAAGATTATCGAAGCCATGGGTCTGCCATATCTCGTCAGTGGTAGGCAGCTCAACGTTAGTTTCAGCATCGGCATCAGCGTCTACCCTGACGACGGTAAGGATCTCGACACAGTCGCAAGAAAAGCCGACGCAGCCATGTATCAAGCCAAGGAAAAAGGGCGCAATACCTATCTGATATTCGTTAAGGAAATGGAAGTCCGTGCGCTCGCGCGGCAATCCATGGAGCAGGAACTGCACCAAGCGCTGGAGCAAAACAGGTTTGTGTTGCATTACCAGCCAAAGGTGAACCTTGAAACCCGATCAATTACGGGCGTTGAGGCGCTTATCCGCATTCGGGGATCCGATAATCAACTCGTTTACCCGGAGCACTTCATCAGCATTGCTGAAGATTGCGGCCTGATTCTGCCGATAGGCCGGTGGGTTCTCCATGAAGCCTGTAGACAAGCACAGGAATGGTTGCACGCCAGATTCGATATCGGTCAGATAGCGGTCAACGTTTCAGCCAGGGAGTTCCATAGCCAGGATTTTCTCGCCGGTGTCATTTCCGTACTCAATGAAACGGGTCTGGACCCGAGTCACTTGGAATTGGAGGTTACGGAAAGCGGACTCATGAAAGACACGGAGCAGTTAATGGCGACTTTACACGCGCTCAAGAAACTCGGCGTGCGGGTTGCTATTGATGATTTTGGCACTGGTTATTCCAGCCTGAGCTATCTGGCGCGTTTTCCTCTCGACACGCTTAAAATTGACCAGTCATTCGTACACAATCTGGATGACGCTTCACACGATACAGAAAACGCCATCATCAGTGCCGTCATTGCGATGGGCGAAAGTCTAAAGCATCGTGTCGTGGCCGAGGGAATAGAAACGAAACAACAACTCGACTTTCTGCAATCTAAAAACTGCACCGAGGGACAAGGTTATTATTTCAGCCGACCTGTGGCTGCCGAGGATTTTACCGCATTGATGGCAGCCACTTTTTGATGTCAGATTTTGTCAGACAGAGCATCGCCAATGCGAGCCTTGATGTAGACTCTGTGTTTAAGACCCCGGATTCGAGG
>Ga0306900_1000904_pt1 | contig 11128 bp, 7 predicted proteins | sample AntRauMFilla3765_FD_190416 | JGI IMG/M metagenome (GOLD analysis project Ga0306900, IMG submission 190416) | Saline lake microbial communities from Rauer Islands, Antarctica - Metagenome Filla 3 #765 (v2) (version 2) | ecosystem: Environmental > Aquatic > Non-marine Saline and Alkaline > Saline ... | reverse complement strand
ACTGAGGAAGAAGAGGTTGAGGTTGAGGATAAGGTTGAGGATAAGGTTGAGGTTGAGGAGGAGAAAAAAGATGAAAAAGCTGAAGAAGGGGTGATAAGGGGCCGGGCCGGCAAGCTCAAAGGCACCAAGGTGGTTGGAAAAGTCAGTATTGATGAATCAAAACCCAAACTGCGGAAAAAAAGAAAACGCAAGAAAAACCGTAAGGGCGATAAACCAAAAAGCAAGAAAAAGAAATCAAAAAAGAAAAGTAAAAAACGGCGGGGCCGAGGGCGCAATGTTAAGGATGATGATGTAGAACAGAAACTCAAAGAAACGATGCGGAAGATGGAATCTTCCGATACGGTGGGAAGTCGCCGCCAAAAGCGCCGCCAGCAACGCCGAGATGAACGCGAGGAAGAGCTACAAATGCGGGCTGATCTTGAAGAGCTTGAAGACGAGTTTATTGAAGCCACTGAATTTATGACAGTGAGCGAGCTGGCCGATACTATGGACGTAAAAACCAACGAGGTGATTACCACCTGTATGAATATCGGGATGATGGTTTCCATCAACCAGCGCCTTGATGCCAGTACCATCGAGCTGGTAGCCGAAGAGTTTGGCTACGAAGTGGAGTTTGTGGATGCTGATGAAGCTATCGAAGAAATTGAACTTGAAGAGGATGATCCCGAAGACCTGCGTCCGCGCGCACCTATTATTACGGTAATGGGGCACGTTGATCACGGTAAAACCTCTCTGCTGGATTATATTCGAAAAGCAAAAGTAGCGGAAGGCGAAGCCGGCGGCATTACCCAACACGTGGGTGCTTACGAAATTCAAACCGATGACGGCCGCAATATTACCTTCCTTGATACACCGGGTCACGAAGCCTTTACGGCCATGCGTTCGCGAGGTGCTTATGCTACAGATATCGTCATTCTTGTTGTAGCGGCTGATGATGCGGTGATGCCGCAAACCATCGAGGCGATTAATCACTCCAAAGCAGCCGGTGTTTCTATTATCGTGGCTATTAACAAGATGGATAAAGAAGGTGCTGATCCTGAAAAAATTAAAACCCAACTGGCCGAACATGATGTGATTGTAGAGGAATATGGCGGCGACCAACAGGCCGCTGAAGTTTCGGCTGAAACAGGTGAAGGAATTGATGATTTGCTCGAGAAAGTACTCATTGAATCTAAGTTGATGGAGCTTAAAGCTAATCCGGATCGACGGGCAGACGGCGTTGTGCTTGAAGCGCGCGTGGATAAAGGTAAAGGGACCGTTGCAAATATTCTTATTCAAAATGGCACCCTTAAAGTGGGTGATCCGTTTGTGGCCGGCTCCTGTTTTGGGCGGGTTCGGGCCATGGAAAATGAAAACGGCGAACGGGTTGAAAAGGCCGGTCCGTCGGTTCCGGTTCAGCTGACCGGTTTTGATGATATTCCGCAGGCCGGTGATAAATTAGTGGCTACGGAAGACGAAAAAACCGCCAAAGAAGTGGCCACGCAGCGGCAGCAAATTCGCCGCGAACAGGATCTACGCCGAACGAAACATCTCACGCTTGATGATCTATCCCGGCGTATGGCCCTCGGTGAGGTTTCCGAGCTTAATATTATCATCAAAGCCGATGTGGACGGTTCTATTGAAGCCCTCGCGGGTGCATTGCAGAAAATAAGTACGGATGAGGTCAGCATAAATATTATTCACACCGGAGCCGGAGCTATCATCCAGTCGGATGTGCTGCTGGCTTCTGCCTCTGATGCTATTATTATCGGTTTCCAGGTCAGACCAACCGCCAATGCACGAAAAGTGGCCGAGGATGAGGAAATTGATATTCGACTGTTTAGCGTTATTTATGATGCGGTTGATGAAGTTAAAGATGCCTTGGAAGGGCTTTTGTCACCGGAGATAAGCGAAGAGTTAGTAGGCAATGCTGAGGTTCGGGAGATCTTCAAAGTTTCCAACGTAGGCACCATTGCCGGTTGCTATGTAACGGATGGTAAAATACTGCGCAATAATCCGGTTCGCATCATCCGTGATGGTGTAGTTGTTTACGAAGGCGAAGTCGACGCGCTTAAGCGGTTCAAGGATGATGTGAAAGAAGTTCAAAACGGCTACGAATGTGGCATCAGCATTGTAAATTATAACGATTTGAAAGTAGGCGATGTGATTGAAAATTATATGCTTACCGAAGAGAAGCGTAAGCTCGAAGACGCGAAAAGTTTCGACGATTAATTTTTAGTTTCTGTCTTTATGGGTAAACTACGCACCGAACGATTAGCGGCTGTCATTCAACGTGATGTCGGCCAAATTTTGCAGAAAAGTTATCAGCCATCAGGTAGTTTTATTACCATTACTGAGGTTGAGGTGACTGAAGATCTGTTCATTGCAAAGTTGTATATCAGTATATATGCCCCCGGCAAAGATGCAGAGGCTATTTATCAGCATCTGGTTCAACAGAATGTGGCGATTCGTAAGGAATTGGCATCTAAAATTCGCCACCAAGTACGCCGCATCCCTGAACTGCATTTCAATAAAGACCTATCAGCCCAGCGGGCTGAGAAAATGGAGAAATTATTTACCGAGATTAAAGAGGAACGAGAATCACGCGGCGATGAAGAAGAATAGCTGAATATGGCTCAGACAATACCCTTGCACAGTCTGCCCGTATTTTCCATCATCAATGTTCCCTATACCGGTTTTTATTTTAGCCAGACGCTGCCTTTCTGATAGATAAGCCAAAGGACGGGTCCCGTTTTGATGTGATGAAAACATTAGGAGTTAGCGCCTTGATATACGTCAGATAGAGGATGCAGGCAGACTTGATCCCTATGGCCAGCGAACTGTTCTAACCGTTCACGCCACACGGATTATTTTATTTGATTTGACTCAGGTTAAACTCTGTATAAAATGCAGCAAAAAAACCTATATTCGTTCTATAGCACATGATGTGGGTAAGAAGCTAAATTCGCTTACCTATTATTCAGACCTGCGCCGGACGGGCATCGTAAAGTTTAGCGTTAAAAATACTTTAAGCATTGATGATCTTGATTTGATATTGTTTTAGTTTCCGTAAATGGCCTGATCACTTTTTGTTGTGAGGAGGTTGTACCTCCGAACACGATGGCAAGTTCTGTATTTTTGCTTCGGGAGTACAACTCCCTCAGGACGGAGTATTTTCCCTTTGAAGGGGATGGGGATTGTTAAGCTTTTAATTTTGATACCGACATTATTTTACTTCACACCCGCTTCCGATCGCAATCCACGGTTAGAATCAGCCTTCTTGTTAGAGCAGAATTTTCTTGCTGGTTTTGAAATTTTATAAACTCACATCTGCTTCCGTTGCTCTGCTGTGGAAACAGGGAAATATTGATTTTTAGCCTTTAATTTTGATACTGGCGCCGTTTTGTTACTTTTGAGAAACTCAATCTAATAAAGCAGCTATTGAAGAAAATCAAACCCAGTTCCAGAATTTTTTAGCCACTACCAATCAAATATTTTTAGATCGAAATTTTCAATCTAATCTAAATGCAGAAAGGGTATCCAATGGTTTGAAAATAATAGTTGCCGAGCTTCTAAATCAAAAAATAAGTTTTTAAAACTTTATGACGAGGCCCTCAAAAGAATTGTAGCGCGGGATTTTTGCAATGCAATCCCTTTGGGAATCCCGCGTACTCGACATGAATGTCGAGCTACAAAAGTCAAATAAGCTTACATATGGCAAAACTCGTTTACCTAAAAGACATCAACCGCGAACGCAATTCCGTCATTACCGTGGGCACCTTCGACGGTGTACATGCCGGCCATCGGGTACTGATGGAAACAGTAAAAAAGAAAGCACAGAAGGCAGATGCACGCAGCGTAATTGTTACCTTCGATCCCCATCCCCGCGAAATTATCAACCCCGGTGATGCGGGTATAAAACTGCTCACCACTTTGCCCGAACGCCGCGAAATTTTAGAGGAAGTAGGCATTGATGTGCTGTTGGTCATCCCTTTCAATCGCGACTTCTCCTTGCTTACGGCTGAAGAATTTGTCCGCGATATAATTTATGAAAAGGTAGGCGTCAGTGAATTTGTGATTGGGTACGATCATCACTTCGGGCGCGATCGCGAGGGCACCATCGAAACGGTAGAACGGCTGGGGAATACGCTCGGCTTCGATGCTTATGTTGTTTCCAAGCAGGAGGTGGGCGATCAAACCGTAAGCAGCACTGCTATCCGGAATGCTATCAGTAAAGAGGGTAATATGCAAAAAGCAGCCGGAATGTTACGGCGTACGTATCGGCTCAGCGGCACCGTGGTGCACGGCGATAAACGCGGCCAGAAAATTGGCTTTCCCACGGCCAACATCAGCCCGAATGATAACCGTAAAATCATTCCCAAAGATGGCGTTTATGCGGTAAAGGTTAAAGTTGAAGGTGAGCCGTGGCGTGGAATGATGAATATTGGCCAACGGCCTACATTTGAAGGCAAAAAGCCGGCCTTGGAAGTCCATATTTTTGGTTTTGATAAAACTATTTATGGTATGACCATTGAAATCGAGTTTATAAAACGCATCCGTGATGAGAAAAAATTTGAGGGCGTAGATGAATTGATTGCCCAATTAGAAGAAGATAAAAAGCAATCTGTTAAAATTTTGGAAGAGCTTTGAAACCTACGCCACCCTTTGGCTACATCACGACTAACGTCGGATTGCGCCGAAGGTATGCCTTTTGCCATAGGCATCCCTTTGGGAGGCACGCTCAGGATGACGTAACATTGTTGTCATATTGAGCGCAGCCTAAGGTAGTGGAGCGAAGCCCAAATATATCCACTAAGGCTAAGTCCTCTTTATAATTATGACACGTAAATTTATTGCAACGTACACCATTAAACTGTATCTTTGCGATCTATAAAATTATTGAATAAAAGCGTTCAAAACGAACTTATCAGACTTTAAATTAATATGGCAGTTACCAAAGAAAAGAAACAGGAAATCATAGAAAAATACGGTGGTTCAGAAGAAAATTCGGGATCGACGGAAGCGCAAATTGCAATCCTTACCGAGCGCATCAATGATCTTACCGGCCACCTAAAAGAGAATGAGCAAGATCACGCATCACGCCGCGGTCTTCTGCAAATGGTAGGCAAGCGCCGCCGGCTGCTTAATTACTTAAAGGAAAACGACATTGAAGCCTATCGCGAGTTAATCAGCGACTTAGGTATTCGTAAGTAAAAACAGGGGCACTCGTTAGGTGCCTTTTTTTATTGTCATTTCGTTCGCAAGGGGAATACATCCGATCTAAGCTGCTCCCCTTATCAATCATATAAACTCAAACAGATATTATTATGAAAGAAGATTTTAGAAGTGTAGAATTTGCGCCCGGTAAAACGCTGTCGGTTGAAACCGGCCGTATTGCCAAACAGGCCGATGGCGCCGTGATGGTGCGCATGGGTGATACCATGGTACTTTGTACCGCCGTTAGTGCTGAAAAACCGAATAAAGGGCAGGATTTCTTTCCGCTTACCGTTGATCTAAGAGAAAGCTTTTCGGCCGGCGGTAAATTTCCCGGTGGGTTTTTGAAGCGTGAAGGACGCCCGAACGATAAGGAAGTTCTTTCCAGCCGATTGATTGACCGCACCCTTCGACCGCTGTTTCCCAAAGGATATCATCATGAAACGCAGGCAATTTGTGCTGTACTTTCATCCGACGGAGAGCATGATGGCGATGTGCTGGGCGGCTTCGGTGCTTCATGTGCATTTCACATCTCTGATGCGCCGTTTGAAGGTGGCCCTTCTGCCATGGTGCGTGTAGGCCGTGTAGATGGAGAATTCATCATCAACCCAACCATTTCCGAACAGGAAGGCAGTGATATTGATTTGATTGTGGGCGGAACGCAAGAAAGCGTGCTGATGATAGAAGGCGACATGGAAGAAATTTCCGAAGCGGAAATGCTCGATGCTATCAAAGCCGGACAGGATGCGGTTGAAAAACTTTGCGCGTTCCAAGAAGAATTGCGTGAAGAATTCGGCAAAGAAAAACGCACCTTCGAAAAAGAACCGGTTGATGAAGAGTTGGAATCGGCCGTTCGCGAAAAAGGCGAAGATCAAGTTCGAGAATTGGTCAACGTAGGTCTTGGTAAAGAAGAGTACAGTAAGCGACTGAGTGACATCAAAAGCTCGGTGGTTGAAGAAATGACGGCCATAGAAAAATATGAGAACGAGAAAGATGCCATAAAAAGCATTCTCAGCAATATTGAAACCGAACAGCTCCGTGCCATGATTTTGGAGAAAAAGCGGCGCATCGACGGTCGTTCTCCCGAAGATGTGCGTGATATTTGGACTCAAGTAGATTACTTAGCTCGCACGCACGGCTCAGCCATATTCACCCGCGGTGAAACGCAGGCATTGGTTTCAACTACGCTTGGTACCAAACGAGATGCTCAGATGGTAGATACCCTACTGGTTGAAGAAGACAAACAATTTTATCTACACTACAACTTTCCCCCCTACAGCGTTGGGGAAGCACGCTTTTTGCGCGGACCCGGAAGACGTGAAAAGGGCCATGGTCATTTGGCCGAGCGCGCTATTCGACAACTTATGCCTACATTCAATGACTTTGGCTATGTAATCCGCGTTATTTCTGATATCACCGAATCAAACGGTTCATCATCCATGGCCTCCGTTTGCGGTGGTTCAATGGCGTTGATGGATGCCGGAGTACCGCTTAAGAAGCCGGTGGCCGGAATTGCCATGGGCATGATTGTGGGTGATGATAACTCTGTTATACTTTCTGATATTCGCGGAGAAGAAGATTTCATGGGCGACATGGATTTCAAGACCGCCGGAACCAAAGATGGAATTACTGCTTGCCAGATGGATATGAAGGTGCAGGGCATTTCTTTTGAAATACTCGAAGAAGCATTGCAGCAGGCCCACGAGGGACGGTTGCACATTCTTGAAAAAATGGCTGAAACCATTTCGACTCCTCGTGAAAAAATCTCCGACAATGCTCCACAATTTGTTAAAATGGAGATTGAATCGGATGATATCGGAGCGGTAATTGGGCCTGGTGGTAAAGTGATCCAGACGCTCCAGAAAGAGACGGATACAGACATTCTGGTTGAAGAGGATGATGAGCGCGACATGGGGATTGTAACCATAAGTGCAAACGATCTTTCGAAGGCCGAAGCGGCGAAAGAACGCATTAAAGGTATTGTAGGGCACCTTGAAGAAGGAAGCACCTATACCGGAACCGTTAAGACCATCAAAGAATACGGGGCCTTCGTAGAAATTATGCCCGGCAAAGACGGACTGCTGCACGTCTCTGAAATCAGCGATGAGCACGTAGAAAGTGTCCACGATGAACTCTCTGTGGGCGACGAGATTGACGTTAAGTTGCTGCAAGTTCAGCACGGCGGCAAGCTGCGTCTGTCCATCAAAGCGCTTAACAATGATGAGGCCGAGTAACATTAAGGCGTGATTGACAACTGAATAATTTTAGCGCCATTTCGCAATCACGGAATGGCGCTTTTTAATTGAGGACCTCATGTAGCGCGGAATTTTTGCAAAGCAATCCCTTGGGGAATCCCTCGTACTCGACATGAATGTCGAGCTACTTTTTAAGTGTACTCCATCTCAATCGTTCAATTTTTGATAAATTTTTAAAATGACCAAAACCAAAGAGCTCGATTTTGTTGATAAAACCATTTTAGACAACGGCTTGACCATTGTCTCGGAAAATGTTGAAAGCGTAAAAAGCGTGTCGGTAGGTATCTGGGCCAAAACCGGCAGCCGTAATGAAACACCCAAACAGGCGGGCATAACACACTTTCTGGAGCACATGCTCTTTAAAGGAACGGAAAGTCGTTCCTCGTATGATATTGCATTAAGCATGGAATCCGTGGGCGGCTATTTGAACGCCTTTACCTCATCGGAATACACCTGCTACTATTCGCGATGCCTGAGTACCCAGCTCCACAATGCGCTGGATATACTTTCCGACATGGTACAGCATCCGTCATTTCCTAAAGACGAAATAGCCAAAGAAAAAAAAGTGGTTATCGAGGAAATGAAAATGTACCGCGACAAGCCCGCGGATTTTCTGTTGCAAAATTTTAGCGAAAAAGTGTTTGAAGGCCACCCGCTGGGTCGCCCGGTAATTGGAAACGAGGAAACGGTATCAGCGTTTGACCGATCTGATCTATACGCGTACATGGACGATCGTTATCAACCCGATAACTTAATTATTTCCATTGCGGGTAATGTAAAACACGAGCAGGCCGTTGAGCTGGTCGAAACGTATTTTGTTAATGCAACGACCGATTCTACAATCACTGATGAAGTTGCGTTGAATGGGTATGAAGCCACGAACCAATCACTTCGTAAAGCTATTGAACAAACCCATTTGGTGTTAGGAAAGCGCGGGATTCGGTATGATCACCCCGATAAATATCGCCTGCTCTTGACCAACGCTATTTTAGGCGGGGGCATGAGCTCACGCTTGCATCAAAATGTGCGCGAAAAATATGGCTATTGCTACACCATCAGCTCTTTTAATCAATCCTACCGAGATACCGGCCTATACGGCATATATGTGGGCACGGATGAGGAATACGTGGATCATGTGGAAGAACTGATATTTAAAGAATTGCGCGAGCTGGGAAATGAACCGGTGCCCCAAAAAGAGCTGGATGAAGCAAAAGCACAACTTAAGGGAAAGCTATTACTGTCACTCGAAAATATGAGCAACCGCATGCGCCGGCTGGCAAAAGGAGAAATTTACTACAACCGTTTTGTCACGCTTGATGAACTGGTATCCAATATTGATGCAGTTGAAGCAGAGGGCATCCAGGAGTTTGCTACTTCATTTTTTGAAAAAGAACAATTTTCTAAAGCGGTATTACTCCCTGAATAGCAATGAGTTAAACGGACTGTAATAGTATTCTATATGCAGGCATAAATTCGTAATTATTAAATTTGATTTATTTAGTATACCGTCTTAGATTAGATAAAAGAAATTTTGTTAGATCAAATATACTGATGAGCAATCAAGTAATCATAGCCAAGAATACACGTCGCCGCCGTCGCCCCTATGGGCGAAATACTTGATCTATACTCCATCATTATCAATGTATTCAGCCCGCTCAACTAAACACTGAGTGGGCTTTTTTATTAACTAACAAAGTTTAGGCTATGAACCACTTTTTATCTATTGGTGAAAATGACAAATCATTTCTTCAACATATATTAGCGCAGAGTAAATACCTGCACACGAACCCTTCTATTCAAACACTACAGGGAAAAAACATTCTCTTCAGTTTTGAAAAACCTTCACTGCGTACGCTTGTGGCCAGTGAAGTAGCTATCAACAAGCTGGGGGGCAATGTTATTCACATTTCACCGGAAGCTTTTTTGGGGGGACAGGTGATGCATCCGGCGAACCTTGAGTTTGATGTACCGGATGAACGCGAATCACTCAAAGACACGGTAAAAAATGTATCACAGTGGTGTGATTCCATTTTTGCACGTGTATATCAACACCAAACGCTTACCACGCTGGCTTCCTATTCAGGCATTCCTATTGTAAATGCACTCAGCGAAATCCATCATCCCATGCAGGCCATGGCCGATATGTACACCTTGCAGGAAAAGTTTGGCACGGATAAAAAACTTACCATTGCCTTCGTGGGGGATTCAAATAACGTGTCCTTCTCACTTATTGAAATATGTCTATTATTCGGTCATACCGTGCATTTTGCCGGTCCCGAAGATTACTACTGGGGTGATGGAAAAATTGCTCACTTTATTGAAATGGCCCAGAGTCACAGCGGTGATTTTATTCATACCACCGATCCGGTACTTGCCACCAGCGGGGCCGATGCCGTGTACACCGATGCCTTTGTGTCTATGGGTGAAGAGCAGGTGTATCAGGAAAAATTGAACAGCTTTAAAGAATACCAGGTAAATGAAAAGCTACTTTCCAAAGCCGCACCACACGCTGGCTTTATGCACTGTTTGCCGGCCCATCGGGGAGTAGAAGTGACTGACGAAGTACTGGACCATGAAAACTCATGGATATATGATCAGGCTCGAAATCGGATGGTCACCGCACTGGGCGTATTTACCACGCTACTTACCGAAAATTGACATTATAAGGCTTTTTACAGAGTTGATAACTTTATTTTATCGGTGATGTCATAATGAGCACAGTCTCGATGAATCGAGAGGAAATCGAAATATCTCCAAGATTTAATCTTTTTATTCAATATAAAAACTTAACAATAAACTATTATGGAACAACAAACCAACTATCACAAAACAGCATCTCACGAAGCCGAAAAAGGAACTTTTGATACCTGTCTGCTTCTTTACTCGGGCGGACTCGATACCAGTGTAATGCTTAAATGGATACAGGAGCATTACGAGTGCGACGTTATTGCATTGGCCATAAATCTTGGGCAACGAGCAGATGACCTGGAATGGATCAGGGAGAAAGCATTGAAGCTGGGAGCCAAAAAAGCCATCAATTACGATGCTCGTGAAGAGTTTGCCCAGCTTTGTTTTGAATCCGTTAAAGCAAATGCCGACTACCAGGGCGGTTATGCACTCGGCTGTCCGTTGGGACGGGTAATGATTTCTCAAATTGCGGTGCAAATTGCCGATGAGTTTGGCTGCGAAGTTATTGCGCATGGCTGCACCGGCAAAGGCAATGACCAAGTCCGGTTTGAAAGTTATATGACAACCCTGGATCCTAAAATAAAAACGATTGCCCCGGTTCGGGAGTGGTCGATGGGACGAGAAGAGGAGATCGCCTACGCGAAAGAACATAATATTCCCGTGGAACAGACGAAGGAAACGCCCTATTCATACGACGAAAACATGTGGGCTAACACCGGAGAAGGAGGTGAGATTGAAGATCCGAAACTCATTCCGCCACTTGAAAATATTTTAAAATGGTGTAATACGCCACAGCAGGCCCCCGATAAGGAGGAAGTAATAACGATTAAATTTGATGAGGGTATTCCCGTAGCGTTTAATGGCACACGGTTACCCGCAACCAATTTAATCCAGACTGTAAATGAGATAGGAGCCAAGCATGGCGTTGGATTTTTCCATTTGATTGAGGATCGCATAGTCGGGTTAAAGGTGCGGGGCATATACGAAAACCC
>Ga0306900_1000898_pt1 | contig 11206 bp, 18 predicted proteins | sample AntRauMFilla3765_FD_190416 | JGI IMG/M metagenome (GOLD analysis project Ga0306900, IMG submission 190416) | Saline lake microbial communities from Rauer Islands, Antarctica - Metagenome Filla 3 #765 (v2) (version 2) | ecosystem: Environmental > Aquatic > Non-marine Saline and Alkaline > Saline ... | reverse complement strand
TCTGCTTGGAACCGTCGAATCCCGATATTGTCCGATTGACAGGGCGGATAGACCGCCTCGGATACACGATTATACGATATGTAGGCACTTAAAACATTCGTTCAGCATACCAAACGTGGGTTGTATCAGCACTGTCGGATTCATCCCCGCTGTGAACGGCGAGGCTTTCTCCTTGATTTTCCGTAATTCATCGTCGTTAAATTCGATGCCATCAAATCCAACGTTATATGTATCTTCCTCTGGATTATCTACGGTTGACATAATTGTATTTTGTACTTATACATATTTAAATCGTTTTTAATATAACGATAATAAAATTATATAATTTAATGTTTATAAATATATAAAATAAGTAAATTCGTCGTAAATTATAAGTAATGTAAAATATAATATATATGTGCACTGGTAGCCTAGTTTGGTAAGGCAAGGGTTGTAAATATTGTCTATATATTTCTACCACATCCCTTTACAAAGGTTCAAATCCTTTTCAGTGCATATGACTATAGTTGAAAGCTTACCAAATAGACCACTTTACTTACATGAAATCCGTTCTTTGAAACTTAATTCAAAAAAGATAAACAATTCTGAAGCTCTCTTTTATGATGGAGATAATATTAATGGAGCTATATGTTTCTTCTTAAATATTAATGGAACCGGTTATATGTTAGTTTTTAATCCAGATGAATCTACATGGGTTAATTTATCGAAAATTGATAGTGAGGATAATGAAGATAAATATGATGATGAAACCGATTCAATTTTAGAATGGATTGAAGATAAATATGATGACTATGGTATATACGGTATGGATGAATCCCCGGATTAAGTTATATTCTGTAGATAATGTGTTAAATAATACCGAGTTTATTTAAACTTACAGTTCATATTCATAATATATATGGAACTACCTCAAGATACAATTGATAATGATGATGACTTTATTCGTGTAAAAGTTTTCATGTCTCTTATGACGCCAAATAGTTCTGAATTTACTAATGTAGAAGATGAACAGATTAGAAATTCTGCACAAAATGATAAAAACGCTGTTATATCAGCACTAAGCGTTAATTTTGAAAATGTTGAAGGTCACCAACCATTAGATAATCTTCAATATTTAGTTAAACAAGAAATGCAAAATACGATTCTAAAAAATGTAGACTTAGCTAAAATAATTGCTCCACTCACACAAGATGATGTTATTAATGCTCAACCAGAAAGAAAACCGAAGACAGACTCTATCCAAGTAGCAGAATATATTTTTTCACCAAATAAAGATGGACTAATTGGACTTGTTGACTTTGAACAATTTGAAAAAATATTTGTCTAATATTATTATGTAATTAGTATTAAATTATTTTTAATTAAATCAGTAAATTTATACGTGTATAACCATACATATAGGTATGAATTCAGAAGATAGACAGTATAAAAGCACGGGTTCTTGGAAATGCTCTAAGTGCGGGATTGTACACACACACAATCCAAATCATGAGAAACATAACATTCAAGGTTCCGTAAGAAATTCACTAACATTTAACAAACGTTGTCATTGTGGAATTCATGAAGCATATGAACTTCATCTTCAGAACAAGCTAGATGCAGATGATTGGGTTATCGAGTGTTTTGAATCAAATAAACAAGAACGACTTGGTATCCCAGAGAGTACAAGAAATCAAATTTATTCCTGAGATATACAAAGATATATTAATATAATTGTGATTCACGTCACGTATACTGAAGTCCAAAAATTAAAACTATTTGAAATCGATTCGATTTGAAATTTAACTATGGCACATCTATACTGGTGACATTAAATCATCACGGACACTCGTATTGTCTATACGTTCATTTGTCCAGTGATGACGTTTTACAATCTTATCTTTTCCTTTCTGTGTTATTTGATAGTAATTAGTTCTATCATCTTTATCGCCTTTAATTATAAGGCCCATTTCAACGAGGTCGTCTAAGTTGGGATATAGACGCCCGTGATTTACCTCGTTTTTATATTCTTCATTGATGATACTATTTACTTCTTGACCTGATGGTTTACCAGCATCAAGTATGATGTACAACAAGTCTCTCTGGAATCCGCTCAGTTCTTCCATTGCGATATTATCTAACGTTTGAGGTTATATAAGTATAGACCGATTTATTGGTATTAGCCACAGTATAACACTATTAGAAAAACATAATTATATTATATCTTATGTTATAATTTGATATATTTTAATATATGTTAGTTTATATTTGAATATTCAAATTATTAACCTAAAATATAATTTGCGTAATGGTTCCTCTTTCATTTGACCTTCTGATTGCCCTTTGGTCGCTACCGATTTTTGACGGTCTGGTATGACCATCAATGATTTAAGTCGATTGATATAGATAAAGATTTCGTTTTGTCTCTATCCTATCAATGTATCTTGTAATTCACTTAATATATCATAAATTCTATAAATGATAAAAATCCATAATTATTTTTCGCTACAATATTTGAATTCACATAGTAGATACTTGTTTCATTTTAGGAAACATATCGCTTAATGTAGATTCTATTTCATTCAATACTTCAACTAAGTCGCCGTCTTTCTTAGTCCTCGAATTGTCACATAAAGAAATACTGATTAGGTTTTTACCTTTATTTCTAGATTCTTCTTTTATTACCATAGCATATTTCCTGTTCTCTTTCTTGATATCAATAATTCTCCGATGTAATTTATTTTTTGCATGGACCGTAATTTCACCGTAAGTTTCAAGATTTTTCGCAAAAAAGGAAACGTAGTTTGAAAATGATTCATTTTGAATACCAATATTATATTTCTTGACAATTCTTTGTGATTGACCCATACATAATATACGTGGAAAAACCCTATATTTATTCTGGATGTTATACTAAATTTATCAAATTTAAATGTATTTAACCTGCTGTAATTTTATAGCGATACTAATTCGGACATAATTGCGTTTACATAAAACTCAATATACAATTACAATGTGATAAGGAGTACAAACATATGTAATTCTTTTGATGGACTCTAAGAATCAATAGTTGGTATTCCTCACACACAATTCTCTTTGAAAAGCATAGATATTAACCTTTCTTATTTATACGGGATTTTATATCTATATTAGATACTTTTTGATGTATCTAATTAATTAGTTTATTAAAAATAGAATGCGATACGATTTCAGTTACAGATTGAATTTGATAACTTTACTCTGCCGAGACCGCACCAGTAAGTTCGTTAATCTTGTCTTCAATCTGTTCTGCCATCACAAGACGACCTGCAGCTAGTTCACTGTCAGAGTACTTCATCTCTGATTGAGCCATCTTCTTCTGGGACTTGATTTCCTCTCGGAGCGACTGGAGAGCGTTACTCAGGTCGTTCGAAGCACTGATGGGTTCAACATCGACATCATCCGATGGTTCTTCTGACGGTTCCATCTCGTCTTCTGTGTTTTGATACCATCATACACATTCGTGTCTTCGACGCTAATGGTACCGGCCTGTGCTTCACGGGGGGTCATGTCTTCGGTTGCTTCGGGGGACATACAATACGATATATTACAGACATATACATAAATGTTTTTATTTGGATTTGATATAGATAACGACATATTGATTTTTTATCGTAAATAACAATGATTCCTGTTAATCAGCGGTATATTTGCGTTTGATTATGATATTTAGTTCAAATTACTAACCAAATAACCCCGATTTTACTGTTTCTTTAGTCAGATATCTAACTATTTTCGAGAACGTATAAATTATACACAATGAATTAACCCTACGATTTCTGGGACGCGAAATATAAATGATAAAAATCCATCTTGAAAATCAACATACATTAATACATTTTGATAATTTTCGTCCTCCAGCTAGTCAGAATATACTTATTCTGTATATGTAATTTCTAAGAATTCTGTCGAACCAAGTGTAACGATTGTATCTTCATTTGCAACTGTTACAAGATTTGGACTCCCGTGGAAATTTTCTAACTTGACAACAAATTCTCCAAATTCATTTTTGATAGAACCTTCTCTATCAAATGTACTGTCGGCAACCCAGTTCTGCATCTTAATTAATAGTGATTTTGAGATTGTGATTTTTTCATCTTCACTGCTAACCAATCCTTCCGTGTTTGGAACTTCAAAATTTTTAACCATAGTAGTTTCCATGGGCGTAACCGGATTTGAACCGATGACATCCGCGTTATGAGCACGGCGCTCTGCCTAACTGAGCTATACGCCCGCATGAATCATAAAACTGTATGATTCGTAGAGCCGGTGGAGGGAATTGAACCCTCGGCTTATTCCTTACAAGGGAATCGCTCTGCCAAGCTGAGCTACACCGGCATACACATTATCTTTCTCCGTATTATATACAATGATACCACTATTAAAAAACTTGTCGGTTTATTCTCCGTAAATAAGATTATCTATAGCGGTGAATATAAGAATGTTAACTCGTTAGAATATTTATTCTACCCGTATGTTGATATATCTTGTACTTCCGCTTGGACTATCAAAACCTTCACTAGGCGTATTATATCCAATATATTCAGCATGGTTCGATTTAGCTGCTTGTCTACAAACAGCTTTAATCATTTCAACCCTATTTTTCGTTCTTTTTACACCTTCTTCAGTTGGTTTTGTTTTATGTGGATTCTGTTGGTAATGTGAATCAGATTCAATTCGTGGTATTTCTGGAACTTCAACAAGTACCCAGTAAGCAAGTTCTCCATTACTTGAATTACGATTAACAAATCCACCTTTTGTTTCGTACCCATTATAACTTGACATATCTGTCGTCACACGCACATTTGATTCAGAAATATACGTACAACTTTTTATAATCTGAGACTTAATTGAATTTGCTCTTTGTTCATCATCTATATTATTTTGTGTCATATATTCATGTTATATATTATACCCTATATGTTTATGGATTCTAAATTAAATATTAATTTAAAGTATCATTCAAATATAAAATTTCCATTCTCTTGAACTTTTTCACCATCAATTTCAATATATGAATTTTCACTCATATCAACAATCATGTCTAGATGTACTGCAGATAAATTTTGTTCTCTATCCTCCCCTACGTTGTCTTTATATGCTCTACCTAAAGCTAGATGAATAGTATCTCCCATTTTTTCATCGAATAACATATTATATGTAAACTCATCAATCCCTCTATTCATACCAATTCCAAGCTCGCCAAGATAACGAGAACCGTCATCCGTATTCAAAATAGATTCTATTACATCTTCATTCTTTGATGCACTATAGTCTACAACTTTTCCATCTTCAAACTCTAGATATACATCTTGTAATTCTCTTCCTTGTGTAAGAAGCGGCATATCAAAAAGAACAGAGCCGTTTACAGATTCTTTGACGGGTGCTGTGAATACTTCACCTGCAGGCATATTATGTTCTCCATAATCATTAATTGCATTCATACCGTCAATCCTCATTGTAATATCTGTCTTATCCCCGCTTACAATTCTAACTTTTTTACCGTCATTTAATATGTCACACATTTGTGATTGGAATTCTTTTTGTTCATCCCAATCTTTTATAACAGCATCATATACAAAATCTGCATATTCTCTCGTAGACATATCTGCTTCTTGTGCAGAACTATCTGTTGGATATTGCGTTAATAACCATCTTGTGTCTAATCTTATTTCTCTTGTGTCGTTATTTAATTTTGAGTTCGCAATTTGTAATTCTGATGGCACATTACTCATAGATTTTGTATTTGAACTTCCACGAATACTAATAGATACGTCTGTTTTTTCCCATAATGCTTTTGAATGTTCAGATTCGAATATTTTATCTTCCGTTACGGATTCATAGTATCTACTTGTAGCTTCAGGAAAACGCATCTTTAAATGAGGTACAGCCCCGATTTCACCTATCAAAGAATATATTTCTTGAACTAAGTCTGTTGCTTCTGGACTTGCTGATATAACTACCATATCTCCTTCTTGAATATTGGTCGAATGATTAACTATAATATCTGCATGTTTCTTTATTCTTTCATCCATTGTATCCTAAATAAGGATTATCTATATATAATTCTTCTTCCAGATTTTGTTAAAATCAGTTTAATTTAATAATGTACTCCAAAATCATCATCATTTAAACGGGATTCAAGCTGCTTTACGTCATTTATTCCAAAATTATCACATTCAGCATCCATGATAAGTCCATTACGTAATAATGTTCTTAAATTTTTACCAACAAATTCTTGTGTACCAGACATATCTCGGCCTGAAGAATCATAATAAGAACTTATATTTTTGTATAATTGAGAATTAATATTGTTTAATCCTTCTTCATATTCAAATACATTAACTGTTAGTACATCTGGGCTATCTTCTGTTTTAGGGTTCCATACGCGAACATAAACTTCTGTATAACCGTATTATTTCATTTTCTCTTTTGTTGATAGTTTATCAAACATATAAATATATATTCATTAACCCCCTAAAACAATTATGATTATTCGTATCTAAGAATAAAGTTTATGTGTTATGAAATTACATTCAGAATGTGAAGAAACTAGATACACCCAATTGGTTGAAAAACGCAATAGGTATGAGATATTATGATATAGAAATTAAGGATGCATATATTGCTATAAACACAAATCGACCACAAGGATTTGATTTGCCTGTAGTATTCCTTGAATTAGATAGTAAAATCTTCCTTGACATCCTCCCCGCGCTAAAGCGCGAGGCTTTCTCCTCGATTCTCCGTAACTATATCAAATACGATATCATGTTCTCCACCGTCCACCTAAATCACTCAAATTTTGTGTTCCTAATCCTTGAAAATTACATCTCCAGAAACAAACATCGTTGTAATAGAAATAACATTATCTTTATATGACGCATTATCTAAAATATTTTTTGGAATATCTGGTTTTGGTTGTAATCTGCTCATGATAAATAATTCAAATTACCTCCATAAAGTACTTATGAATATTAATTATTCTCAGATTCTAATTTTTTTAATTTTTCAATGCGACTTTCCACATCAGGATGCGTATTGAACCATTTTGTTATATAACTACCGGTTTCAACTTCATAGAAATTCATTGAATTCATAGTAGCGGATTCTCGCAAATCCTCTTTAGGTGTATCATTCATTGATGTTGAAATTGTTTTTAGTGCAGAAGCTAATGCTGCTGGATTACCTGTAATTGCTACACCACCTCTGTCCGCTGTATATTCTCGGTAACGAGAAATAATACGAATCATGAAATAGGATAGAACCCATACTACAAAACTTGTAGCCACAGCCGCAAGAACACTTGTATTTCCATTGTCTTCCCCATCTGCAATAAATCCCCATCGAACAATGAAGAAGGACATTGCTGAAAGTGTACTTGCAATCATCATAATTGATATATCATTATTTTTAATGTGTGCTAATTCGTGAGCAATTACAGCATCTAGTTCTTCATCGTCTAATTCCGTGATTAATCGGTCAGTTACACACAAAACAGCGGATTTACTAGATTGTCCTGCTGCAAATGCATTTGGCGTTTGTGTCTGAGCGGTCGCAATATCTGGGACTTTCATATTAGCTTGTTGTGAAAGTCTTGTGACGCGTTGATGTAAATCTGGATTCTCTTTTGGTGAAACACGTTTTGCGTTTGATACGCGCAGTGCAATACTTGGACCGTACCAAAATTGGGCAAAAACAACAACACCAATTATAAGACTACTCATCAAGAAACTATTTAGATATAAACCGATTGCTCCAAGAAACATAACGTACAATCCCGCAAGTGATAGTAGGAGGAATACCATCCTAAGTTGAAGTCCACGGTCTTTTTCCCAGTTCATATATAATATGTATATCTCCGTGCTTAAAAAAATATCTATATTCCGTTTTGTTCCTTATTAACGGTATCTTTTGATATATTTGTATTAAGAGCTTCAATTTCGCCCATATTCAACGCTTCTGTGTTGGCCATTTTCTTTGCCTCCGTATCTGTTACTCCATTGAGTAATCTAATTCTTTCATATAATAATTTCTCCATCGATGGATTATCAGATTTTTCAAATTCTTTTGTTTTTTGTACTACCTCAGGATGATTTGCCGCAGAAATAGCTACACCTGCCGGAGGAACATCACAAGCATGATAAAATTGAGGAAATTTGGCCAGATTTATTTCTACGCTTTGGTTTAAAATTTGAGATACATTATCGGCTGAAACGTCTGCACTTTGAATGAATTCAAAAGCTTCACTATCTGCCGAATTATATCCAACATCTAATACAGCTTTAGATTGAAGACCTTCTATAGTTCGAAACTCAATTTCTAAATTTCCTGATGAGTCATCTAAATAAACTCCTGAAACTGTAACTGTTATCGTTTGTGAACTTCTGCTATTAAGTGACATCCTCTCCGGCGTGAACGCCGGGGCTTCCCGTACCGCAGGTGGGATATTTGCTGGTCTACGACACGGCTTGTTCTCTCGTGTGAAACGTCCCGCTCTCGCGGTCGAACAAGTGTGTCGATGGCTGTGCCACACAGCCGTTACTCCTATCCTCACCGCGAGGACTCGGAGTTATCTTCTGCCGCATATAGCCTATGTAGAACCCGTTACTTAATAGTTGTGGATTACCGTGGGATATCCGGCCAGAGTGTCATCGGTGGACTGGTCAGCAAGTGTCGGATTCACGCCCGCCGTAAACGGCGGGATTCTCTCCTTGTGAAAAGATAGATTTCTGATTTTATCTATTTTATTATTCATACGTTACGTATTCAGAGTACAGAGTAAATATCTTTCTATCGGAGTGTTTTATTATGTGCGTTCGAATAACATAATAGGGTTTAATAGATTATTAATACATAAGGAATTCCATAATTATTTATTTATTAAATACCGTATGTATATTATTAATAGGAACATATTATATAATGTGTTATTATAATAAAATTGAACATAAACGCGCAAATAGAATGTCGGATTTATTTTGGGGTATAATAATTATTTTAATGGGTATTGTAGGTGCATATAGTACATATCCAGAACTACATAAACATGTTTTAAGTATCTTATTGATTCCTACTTTATTCATAATCATCAATATACTATCTATTCCATACATGTATTTTTGGAAAAAAGATATAGAAAAACGAGATTTAACAGTCTCAATTATTCTACTAACGTATATTATCGTAGTTTTTATAGGAATACTATATTCAGGTGGATTTATAATCGGGAGATAAACAAATATCTATTTTAGAGTGTACACGTATATTCTACGTATAAAATAATAAGTGGGTGTGGATGGATTTGAACCATCGGTTTCTGCCATGTAAGGGCAGCGTCATACCTGACTAGACCACACACCCGTGTTGTGTATATACTACAAAGTGTTATTGTTACTTAATACTTTCGTGTTTAGCTACCGGGCTTCGGTTGCCACTTGAGCTTCCCCGTATCAAGAATCCACTTATTACCAATCATCCGTTCTAGACACTGGTCAATCTCTTCAGGTTCGAAATCACCCTGAAATTCTTTATGGATATCGTCACGAGTCTTTCCAAATGCATGTGGCTTGAGGTATCCGTGAATCTGTTCTTCCAGTGGCATCTGTTTTTCTGCGCTCATATTACTATACATGTACTACACCCTTTTAAATTATTCTATTCTTCTTTACTTATATACTATAAGAAAAACAAGAATGTATTTACACTAAGTCACCTTGATGGACTTGAGATTTATTAAATCTTTTATCATCCTCGAATCCTATCCCAGAATCAATAGCAGAAGCAAGTGAATGTTTATCTTGTTCTGTAAGTCCTTCTCCAGATACAACGTAATGGTTTCTAACGTTGTTGTATGAATACTTATCACCAAATACGTCGTAACATGCTTCTTCAACTTCTGGACTCAGAGAACCGTATATAAGAAGTTGTGGGATGTTCCATTTAGCATCAATATTCTCTGGTGCGTATGCAACGGTTTGATTTGAGATATATTCACCAATAAACTCGGATGTTTGTTCCTTTTCTTCTCTTATAATTTCTAAACCCATTTCTTTCAGAATATTTGAAATTTTATTAACAGTTTCTGTTTGGTTAATTCCTGTAATACAAATTGTAGATTTTCCATCATCCGTATCATAATTATCTTTAGCCGTTACGTGTGCTCTAATTTCTTCATCATCAGAAACCTGCGAACCTAGTCCACGTAGATACCACGCAAGACCAATAATTGACGCCAGTACTAGTACATATCCAAGAATCTTTTTGGATTCATTTCTATATGAACAATATACAGGGGTATACTTTAATCTGACTATTTGTACACAACGATTAGAACGTATATACTATACTATGATGATTCATAATTACGTTTCATAATCAAGCTTCCTAGTGTTCGAATATCTCTATTCACTTTTTCACCTTCAAAATTAACACCCATAGCACTACCAAGTATGATTTTTAAAGAACCTACGGCTTTAGAAGATTCTTCATTCTTAAAGTCTGAATAATACTTATTAAACGTGTTTTTAACATCCCAATCAAGTTGCTTACTATCCGAAACAATAGTTTTAAACATCATTGATTGGATTGCATCAATTGAACCTTTCTTATTATTCGGTTCATATTCGTACTCTTTAAAAAGAAATTCCATTGTAGTCTTAATTTTAGATTTAAATTTTTCAATTTCTTCATTAGTAATTCCTGCTGTTTGAATTTCATCTACATAATTCGTCATATGACTATATTAAATGTTAAAACATAAAAAGTTTTTTATGACTATTTTATATTTACTAAAAAGGATACGCTGACTTGTGGTCAAGACAATTCACTTAATTACACAGATTTAATAATATCTTTATTATCTGCTAACAGGAATTCATACAGTGGGATATCCAATACATCATCGTTTACATTTACAACGATAAAGTGTGAACCACGAATTGAAAATTCTTTATCAATATGAATGTGTGTTCCTTGAGGTAGGTTCATCTCATCCCAATCTTCTTTAACTTCAAACGTTGTATCATCTTCAATTTTACTTGATAGACTCATACATGAATATTACGGAAAATCAAGGAGAAAGCCTCGCCGTTCACGGCGGGGATGAATCCGACAGTGCTGATACGTTTGGTATGCTGAACGAATGTTTTAAGTGCCTACATATCGTATAATCGTGTATCCGAGGCGG
>Ga0306900_1000887_pt1 | contig 11322 bp, 16 predicted proteins | sample AntRauMFilla3765_FD_190416 | JGI IMG/M metagenome (GOLD analysis project Ga0306900, IMG submission 190416) | Saline lake microbial communities from Rauer Islands, Antarctica - Metagenome Filla 3 #765 (v2) (version 2) | ecosystem: Environmental > Aquatic > Non-marine Saline and Alkaline > Saline ... | reverse complement strand
CTCCCTCACCCTCTTAATGACTGGCAGAGAAAAGCCCGCATCGCTGAAAGGCCATGCGGGCTTTTTTGTGCCTCACGTTTTACCGCGGAGCAGGGCCCTGGTTGTCACCAGGCTCAACGTCATGGTGCGATTCAGCCTTGTGCAGATTAAACGCATCATCGGTTTTATCGCCGGTTGCCGTCACTTGCTTAGTGAACGCTTCCCGAGCTTCAGGGGACTTCTTGAGCAAGTTCACCAGAGCCGATTTTGCTTCTGGCTTGTCGTCCAGGCTAGTGAGAACTTCCCGCACGGCCGTTTTGAACTTCGGGCTGTACGTCGGATCGTCATCGATTACCACGGCGCCTTTCAGCGGTGAAGACTGCGATAAGTCGTCCCGCTCAGGGCCAAACAGTTCCAGTGCGTCGTCGCGTTTCAAGAAGCTGCGTGCGCCTTCTTCGACGACAAGCGAAGCGCTCATGGTTGCCAGAGCCCCAAACACATATTGAGCCGCATCGCCGTACCACTGCAATGCAAACCCTTCGTTTGGAGCGGCGTTACCCATAACAGCGCACGCGCCGGCACCAATCAGCAAAGCGGTTGTACCGGTCATACCCACAGTCGTTGAATGATCAGCTACCAGGTCCAAGGCTTTATGCAGACCTTCGCGTGCCCGAACGCTCCAATGAGCTTTTTCACCTTCCGTATTTGTTGGGTTGTCTGCGTTCAATGGAGAACCCGAGTTCCATCCGTAATCGTCAATCATCGTCGTCTCCTTAGCTCGCAACGGAAAGTTCTTCTTGTGCATCAATAAGCACGGTTTCAAATTCGTGTATGAGGATTTCGAGGTTCAATATCAGTTGCAGCTCTCGGGACTTTAATAATGCGTCACCACGGCCCTCAACCTTCTCAAACTTTGCACTTGCGCGGTTTGAAATGGTCCTCAAGACTGAATATTGAGCCAGTAGATCGACCATCCCCGGATGATCTTTCTCAGTTATTGACTCAAGATATTGGCCGAAATCTTCCAATTTTTTGCGACACATATAAAATCGATCGCTCGCATCGAAAATATTCACATTCTGTCTTTCCGATACTGTCTGCATAGTGTGTTCTCCATCTAATTTATCCACTGTTTCTGTGCACAGATCAGTGGATAAGTGGTCTAAGGCCAAGTTCTAACGTCTTTTTTTTGCCGTGCTGCTCTTTAAGCAAGCGACGGTCCTTTCTCGCTGTCTTCTGTTTCGCTTAAATCTTCGGGGTATGGCTCTTCGGATTCTTTAAACCGATACAGGTGAACCTTCATCGCACTTTCAAGCTCACTCAGTGTTTCCTTATCCTCTTTCTTCGCGCTAAGCGCTGTCCGGACATTGCGTAAATGGAAGTCCTCAACCTTCAGGCTGTCGTGATTGCTGACTGCCTTTTTAACGGCTGTTGCGTCCCAGGAAGGCTTATAGAGATCAGGATGCAGGAGCCCATGTGCCTTTAAAGTTGCTTCTGCCTTTTCTAAATCTAGTGACTCGGCTTTGTGCTTGCGCAAGCTGTCTGCAGGGTGGCCTTTCGCAATCAGCGCCCTGGCGGCTGACTCTGCATCGAATTTATTTCCCTGTGAGTGGGTAAGACCAGGGACTTTGAAAGGCCAGTTGCTCAGGTCATACCTATCAAGAAGTGCGATAACTTCTTTTTGGGCATCCTTCGCGACCTGATCTCCGACTTTGTTACCGAGTTTTGACTTGAGAAACAGATTCATCTTCGAATGGACCTGCTCTTTGACTTCATCCGGCACATCCGATTCAAGAGTGGTACCTGGGCGCATGTATGGCTTACCTTCCATAACATGGTTGTTCCAAAACCACTCGGCGGTATCCACAAGGTCTTTTTCCAGTTGGAAATTACGATCAAACGAAGTGATCCTCATCCCCAGCCCCGGCAGGTTAAGATTGGCCACGGTTTCGGCGGTGCTATCGATCAGACTTTGCTTTTGCGCGTCGGTCAACTTATCGCTTTCCAGCTTCCACATCACTTCATCGGCCATCCTCGAAGGAATGTCCAATTCACCCAACGCATAGCGGATTGGCTCACTTGGTTCTGCATTGTGGTCGTAAATATGGCCGTACCAATGAAGCTGGCAGACGTATGTGAATGGCAAATCCGAATCCCAATCAAGGTTCGATCGGACTTTGAAATCCGGAATCACAAGGCTTTCTTCGCGTGACCGGGTAACGTCATCAGGGTTGCCAACCACGAAAGGCTTTGACCCTGGCTTATTAAAGGCGTCTCGCACAGATGGGTCGTTCTTAATAGATCGTGAACCCATAAGCCTGTGATAAACGCTATCTGCAACGATCTCCAGTACGGTTCCCCGCGCCATGTAAATGTTTTCTCTATCAGGCAGAGTAATGAGCAACTTGTCGTTGATGATGTTCGTCGCGCTTTTTAGGTATTCCTTTTCACCGTTTCGCTCAAGCAGCAGCTCCCCGATTTCGGAGCCACCGAAACCCCGGGCACGGTTGACGTGCCAAAGCGCCCGTTCCGGGTCGAGCTTTAAAATGCCATCGATCCAACGCTCAGCGACTGCATCGGGGATGATTCCCCGCTGAGGCAAGTTGTCGACAGCTTCCTTTACTTGGTCTCGAAGCGTTTGCTGCATTAAAAATTCCGTACCATAGTGGTTATTCGATAACCATATCACGCTCGGATGCTCCTGAATTGCAGGAAACATTGATGCACCTGAGCAGTCTGATAGACCCTGATTAAAATTGGGGTATTGACAAGGCAACTTTAGTATGACCAATACCCTGAGCAATGCGAAACGCTTAACTCTGACGGTAACGCGAGTTAACTATGAATCAGAGTCATTCGTCGTCTTTGAAGGAATGTCAGCTAGATCCGACCGCGCAATAACAGTCACTGCAAACACAACCGTTAAAGAGGGCAGTAAGGTCGTCGTTGATGGTCAATTTATTAGTCACCCGAGATTCGGCCACCAATTCAAAGCAACTACTCTCGTTGCCTATCTCCCCGAGAAAAAGGAAGAACTGATAGCCTATTTCAGCTCTGGTGGCGTCCCAGGCATCGGTAAACAGCTTGCTCTGCAAATCGTCAGGGAGTTCGGTGATAAAACCCTGTCTGTGATTGAAGATGAGCCTTGGCTTCTCAAAACCATAAAGGGTATCGGTCCAGATAGAGCGTCGGCCATCAGTGAGGTTGTCCGTAAGGAGCGAAGCTACGCCAATCTCCTGAAAGCTCTTGAATCAATGGACATCGAGTTAAACCAGGCTGCTCTGATACATCGGAATTTTGGCGTGGAATCCCTTGAAATTATCAAGTCGCCATGGAAGCTGAGGGAAATTACTGGAATAACCTCGCACACCATTGACTGCCTCTCTGCGCAGGCGCCAGAAGCGAAACAATCAGACATATTTGCGGATCAATGCGAGCATATCCTTCATCGACTCTTATCCATGGGCGGGCATACCACCATTCCACTCGAGCTGCTACCAGAGGCGATTCAGAAAGACTCAAAACTGGTAACCCTAGCAAATCAGATTGATCAAATAGAGACTCTTCTTCCGGAAAGAGTCATTCGCTACAAAGCAGAGGGTCAGTCATTCGTTACGTCGCAAAAAAACTTAAAGCGTGACCAGTGGATATCGGACCAGATTGCCTATCGTAACTCGCAGCCCTGCCACCCTGGGTTTCCTGCAAGTGCAGACGTTCTTGGCACCCTGATATCCGAACAAAAGCCAGCCTATGCCAACCTCTGCCAGAATCCTAGTAGCCTTTTAACCGGACCACCTGGCACTGGCAAAACCTTCCTGATTAGCGCCTTTGTGAAAACCGCACTTGAACACGACGCCACCCTGAAAATTAAGCTCGCGGCCCCCACCGCTAAGGCGGCTGATCGAATGGAAGAGGGTATTGGTCTGAGGGCCACCACCATTCACAGACTGCTTGGCTCAAGAGGCCCCAAAGGATGGACCTATAATTTCAAGAACCAACTGAATTGCGACATTGTGATCATCGATGAAATATCGATGGTGGATGCCTACTTGTTCGCCGCACTTCTGGCGGCAATACCTGCCAATGCGGTCTTAATGCTGGCGGGCGATGGGGAGCAACTTAAATCCGTAGGGCAGGGCGCTGTACTGCGTGACTTGATCAATGCCAAATGTTTTCACACCGTTACTCTGTCAGAACCAGTTCGATTTGATGCGCGATCGCCTATTACTATGGCCGCTCAAAACGCCTTGAACGGGGAACCCCTGACGTTGCCCCAGGACTGCGGATCGAATATCACAGAGTCTTACCAGGTTATCGTGAACGGTGATCAAAACATACCGGAACAGTTACAAGAAACTTTGCGGAAAATGACCGTTGGCCAACGTCTGAAAACGCGCATTATCTCACCGCTGCGTAACGGGCCTAGCGGAAGTCGGAATCTTAACACCCTTGTGCGCCCCCTTATGAATCCGAAAGTATCTGAAGGCCGATCTACCAAATCACTCGGCGGGTTTAACACCAAAGACAAGGTAATCGTCACAAGAAACCATCACGATCTGAACGTATTTAATGGGCAAACAGGATTCATCACGGACATACATAGTGATGAAACCTGTACCGTAGCCTTTGGGAAGCGGGAGGTCATGTTCAATAAGTCGAACCTATCACTGCTCGAGCTTGCCTACGTAACCACAATTCACAAAATGCAGGGAAGTGAAGCAGACACGATCATTCTCCTGCTACCGCCCGACAGCAACGGTTTTGTCAGTCGGGAAATGCTAAACAGCGGTATAACTCGTGCACGAAAGCAAATCATCGTAATCGCTGTGAAAAATGCATTTCAGGCAGCGGCGAACGTAAGCAGCGGTGATCGCTGTTATACAGCTTTGTCGCACATACTCAATGAACAAATTGCTTTGGAAAGGGTGGAGGTTTCAGTCATCAGCTAAACGCCGATAGGGGCGAGGATCTGAAGTTAGAAGGTGAAGTCGGGTCGGGCCTTTCGGCCCTTGGCGAGGTATGCCAGCCGGGCTCCGCCCGACAGGCATTGGCACCACTCAGCCTGCGGCTTCGTTGGTGCTGGCGGGTGCTCAGGAAGGTGAGGGGCCTGGACCATTGGTTTCGTGATCGCAGAAACCACCATCGGGCTTTGGCTGATGTTTTGACTGCGACATGCCTCTAAGCGTTGCTAGCAGATCCCGCTGAACGCTCTCATCTATCCGGAGATCATCGAAACATTGCTGGCAGTAGTTTTCGTTATCCAGAATGAGGTTTGCCGCAGATATGACGTCCTTGATGATCGTCGTGCCGTAGGCAGAGCATGCCTTAGCCAAAGACTTTGGTGGAATATCGCCCCAGGCGTTCACCATGGCGGCCAGATCCAGAATGTCTCTGCTTGCAACCGATCTGTCTGCCCAGCGATCGGAGTTTGCCAGCAGTTTTTCGGCGTAGGCGTCATCCCGGGATATGGTTGGTACGCCATGAAGCAAGGTTACAGAAGCGTCGAGCGACAGTCGGTCTTCACGGACAATTTCAAACTTGATTGGTGTGCCATCGATTTCCAGGACGCTCCGGATGCCGTAGCGGTCAGCCCGGGCCTCCCTGAGCTGGCTTACCGGCTGATCGAAAAGGGGTGATAGTTGTGGGCTCGTAATAAAGTTGGTAACAAAATATCGCTGTAGGCCGCGATTTTCTGGACTGAAGTATCCGAAATAAATAATAGAGTTGGTAACTTTCGGTGAAATGCGCTGCGGCAGGTTCCGAGAAGCTGCCGATCCGTACTAATAAAGTTGGTAACTTTTATCGAAGTAAGCGGCAAAACCGCACGGATTAGCGATTCTTCTTTATGCGGAATTATTGCTTTTAATTCTTCCTTTTGCCTCGTAAGCCCTGCAATCATTGGTCTACAGTCTCGCCTTGTTCTGTTGCAATCTCGACAGTTTTACGTCAAAGCAGCACGTCAGTAGTTACCAACTTTATTACCTTGTTACCGACTTTATTATCACGCCACAGATAGGCCCGTCGTTGAGAATTGTCCAACCAGGCCGCGCAGCTTCCGGTAGCCATCGTGGCTAGAACAAATAAAGTCAATGTCATTGCTTAGACGGAATTCATCATGCTGCAGGGCAATGGCGGTACCGCCTCCAAACAAGCACTGAGTATCCTGGAGCAGTGCGCGATTCATAGCGTTAAGCACGCGAATGATCCTTTTGTGGTGCTGATGTTTGCTATCCATTTATAACTCCATTTCCATACTCGTCCTTGAGCCGGTTGATCAGCGCTTTTTCGGAGTCAGTTAGCCGATCATGGTCTATGTACCGCCAGTTGCGCTCATAAAGGCCAAAGGCCTCTACCTCGGTGATTGGTTTGCCTGGGTCGCGGTGCCAGCAGATCAAGCGGAGCTCTGGAAAGTTTGTCGGTATTACTGGTTGTTGTGGCATAGCCTCACAATCACCTCATCAAAAGGTAGTCACTTCCGGTTGATCTTCAGTTTCGCTGCATTGAAGTCAACTTCAAAGTTCCGGAAATGACTATTAAACAATCTCTGGTCAGCAGGCAGCGGGAAGCGACCTAAAGCGTGAACTGCCTGGACGGCCCACGGATAATAATCCCCAAAAAGAATCTTGTGCACTTCCAGGAAGTCTGCGTATTCGATAATCTCATTTTGTGAAAGGTAGTCGAACGCTTCTTTCAGATTCGCCCGGAACAGGTTGTGCTCCATGTGCTTGATCACAACCGGGTCTTTATCCTTCCGAGCGTTCCGGAGATAGCCGGAACTTTCAAAGTCGTTAAACGGATCGAACATGATACTTCTCGTTGAGATACTGGCCGAGCAGGTCTACCATTTCACTCCCGGAGATGGTGCCGGAGCGCCTGAGTGCAACCACTAAATCCTCAACATCATCGGTGGCCACCTCGTCATCCGAAAGCCGTGTAACAACCTCCGCCAAGTCATCTTCGGCCAACCGCTGATATCGAACCCCCCTGCTTTTTGCCAGGGCAAAGATTTGAAATCTTGCGGACTTCTTTGAACTTGATATCTGGTTTTGCATGTTGACCCCCAAAGTCATTTTTTGGTAAACCATGCGCGGCATCGAGGTCTTTCTGGGTGGGGCGGTTCGCGATCCGGCTCATTTGCCGCTCACTGACGCCCCAGCGCTCACCGATGTCTACCAATCTCCACCCCTTCTTGCGGGCAACCTCATGGAACTCTGTCTGCTTTCTACTAGCCATATATGTCTACTCTAGCATACCTGTCATTTATGTCTAGTAGAGTAGCATAAGACGCTAGAGCAAAAGGGCGGGGTAGTTATCGAAAGCGCTGCGGTGTTGAGTCGTCTGGCGCGACTGGCTGATCGATTTTTCATTGCGCTGTCCCGAATTCCAATGTTGCGTGGCATCTTTTGGAGTGCCTACTGATGAGTCTCGCAGGTATCTTTTCCGATCCTCGCAGATTTCATGCACTGGTTGCCGGACTTCGTGATAGCTGAACATCGATCAACCGTCTCTGTCTCAAGAAAGCTGTATACGATCAATTCCCCGTTGCGCCGGAGTGTCTTTTCGTAGACATCCTGTGCAGTGAAATTCCAGAATTTATCCAGCTTTCCGCCTTTTATTATTTCGATATTCCCATCAACTTTCCTTCCCCAAGTTAGGGTTGGAAAACGGATTTTCTCCTGAATATGCCGTGCATCGATGTCTTCCAGGATATCCTTGTCCAATGGCCCGCCTTCAAGATATAGCGACGCTTTCCCCTTGCTCATTCAGTTGCCCCAGTTAAATTGCTGCGTGAGAGTTCCCGTCCACTTGCTACGCCGATGTCGAATTAGTCTTCTGTCAATCAACAGGCACAGCGGCCAAGTGATCTCCAATATCAAAAAGTAGATTTGGTTCAGCTTTCTGTTTGCACCTGCCGGAATCGCGCAGAGCTTTCTTATAGGATTGATAAACCTTGGCATCCCCCGGTGTTTTCACGAAGCCACGCTTTATAGTGGTACTCGTTTCCTTGATAAACCCGAGAAACTCATCTTCATTGGGCAGGTACACCACATAACCGAGGTATTTCGTTTCCGCTGGCAGCCCAAGTTCTTTAATGACCTCATCAACTGGTCTTTCGCGCACATTCATAATTGCCGGTTTCCAATATCTGTACGTCCCGGCCAATTAGGCTTTCCTGTCAAATGTGACGATGCATTATTCATCTCTCACCTCATCCACGCGACCTGCCCCAAAAGCAACAATCATTTCCCGGATATAGCTGTCCGCAACATCGCCTTTTTCTAAAAGATTTATGTTTTCATCCAGCCAATCTACCTGAGCTTCAATGTCCCAGGTGGCCAGCGCCTTCCCTAAGGCTTCCAAAACTCTTTGAATAAAAATAAGGGAGGCATCGGACTTTCGGCCTTTCTTCCCAATAAGATGGGATGGACAAATTATCCCGTCGAGAACAGCTTTGGGAGTGAATGTGTCATAGGTGAACGCCTCTGGCTTATAGACTTTGATGGTAGCGTTTGGCGGTACAGGAAGGTTCTCAAGAGTTTCATTGTCTCTCGTTTGCCTTGCGATCGCTTCAGCGCATTGCGTTGCCTCATCTAACTGGCTCAAAGCAAAGACCAAAGTATAATTGCTTCCGTTCAAAGCCCCTCTGGCAATCGAGATGGTGTCGCTTGTACAGATCGCCGTTTTTCCTTGAGCGTAGGGTAAGCTCCAGTTGAGGTATCTAACGAAAACCACGGGCTCTGCAACTGGCTTCATGATTTCGCCATTTACAGACACGGTATTTCTAAACTTATGACTAAGATGAGCAACAATCGTTTCACGGTCGTCTTTTATGTATTCTTCAGGCTGTCTCAAGGTTTCAACGTTTTTTCTTTTTTTCAAATCATTAAATTGTTCCGCTGCTATCTGATGCTCTTTGACTGGATAGGTGTTCATCGGCCACCTACAAAAAAGCCCATGATTTCCATCCGATGCAGCTCTATCGAGTTTTGTTTGCAAATCTATATCGTGAACATAAAATTGACCGGCTTTCCAGAAGTATTGAGTGCCATCGACCGTGGCAGCGAGATCGAACATAACCTCTGAGATCACGATCTCGGCTTTATCTGCAATAAAGATTTTTCGCGAAGTTGTTTCGCCTTTCGGAATTAAGGTGCCACAGTAAACGATGTTCACTGTGTACTTGAGCCCTGATGTCTTAGCTGAGCGCGCCCGACCTTTATGGAATGCATTGTTACTGGTATCTCCAAGTTTGGTCATACACCCAATCCTTCTGTCTGAGCCTGATAGAAAAGGTACGGCATATCGGTTTCCAATTATGCAGATTTGTTTGTGAATCGCTTTTCAATACCGGTTTCATAGATTCGATGTCCAGCATCGTCTTCAACCCAGCCCCGCCAACCGTGGTCTTCGATTATGGCGATCTTTTCAAGAGCTTAACTTCGGAGCATGGGGCTGTCTGCTTCAGTCCTAACCTTGGTGAATATGTAAGGGTTGCCAACGACATATCTGACATTCCATTTTTTGTGCGTGGCCATGAGCTTTATCCTCGTTTTCCGGTGACCGATGAAGTGTGCTCAGGGCTTCAACTGAATGTCCGCCGGAACCCGTCGACATACATTTCTCCAATGTCTTTAAAAAATAGAAAGGGAGTAAAGCCTGACCCAGCGACACATGACATTGCCATCATAAATCCGAAACCTATCAACCCAGCAGAGATCCAGGAATCGTAGGAATCCGACATCATCAATAAGACTGCGATCAAAGGAATGAAGATGTTAATCCCCCAAAACATCTGCATTTCAGTACGGGCAATTTTCGCTCTGCGGTAGTCTCCGTCCGTTTTAACTCGCTCCTTATCCATCGATCTTCTCCGATTCTCAATTTGGCTTGCGTAAAGCATCTCACGTAATTCTGAGATGCAATCCTTACGGCAACACATCTATTCGCAAGGTGCCGTTTTCCAATCTTAATGAATTACCTGTGCATTGTTATTCAGAGTCGTTCTTCGCTCTAAGTACAGCTCGAAGGATAACCAGGAACCCAGCCCCCAGCGTGGTGCCAAAAAAGAGCAATCCTGTTATTGAGGGGCCATCCCCATTATCCAGTCCCGACACCATTGCTAAAAACACCCCGAATACAATGACGATCATGGCAACCGTCATATCCCATGCAAAGCCTTGTCTAAAGTCGTGAAACTCTGGCCTCGCTGCATCGAGACGATTCATAACATCGTTAAACCATTTCATTGATAACTCCTTTTTCACCAACTCATGTTGCGGGAATGCCCGTATTCCATCAAATCAATTTGTCGAGGGGCCAGGCACCGGCCCCTCGCGTAAATCGTTTAGCAAGGCATCTGCCTGCTTGTTCAAGGTAGGAATTGCGCTAGTTAATGTCTGCCAGACAATATCTAAATCGATATCGGAGTAACCGTGAGCAATCCTGTTTCTCATGCCGCGCATTTGTGGCCAGGGCAGCGCATTATTTTCAGCAACGAAATCCGGATCGCTCGACGCTATCTTTGTCGCCGCTTCACCAATTTCGATTAGGCACATGACAACCGCTTTTTGGGTTAGGAGGTCAGTTTTGAACGCCTCTTTTGAAAAGCCATTAGTGAAGCTCAAAATATCACCCGACGAATCAACAATGTGTTCAAGGTAGTCCTCGGTTCTAAGCTTCTTCATACTGGTCTCGCCTCATTGATTACGGATGCTCTGAATCGAGGCGGAAGTTCACCAGGGGTCAGAAGATCAACCTGAATACCAAGCAGGCGTTGAAGTTCATCCTGGAGTCCTCCCAAATCAAAAAGAGTTGCTTCCGGCAAGGTATCCACTAGCAAATCTATGTCACTAGCGTCACTGTCATCCCCGCGAAGAACCGATCCGAAAACCCGAATATTAGCCACCGGATAGCGATCGGCTATCTCTCGAATCTCGGCTTTGTGCTGATTGAAAATTACTGACGCTTTAGCCATAACCTTGTCCTTTCTCAACGTCCAATCTTATGGGTTCACTTTAACTCGCGAATAAATCGCTTTGAATACTTTGTCCAGATCCTGGATGGCCGGGCGTGTCTTCCTGTCGATCGTTTCTTTCTGCTTTATCCCGGAGACCCGCATCAAATCTTTGTGATGGCACCCATGGTCGTACATCACTTTTACCCAGTTATCTCGGAACGTCCCGACAGTTGCGCCTTCAATGCCAGCCTTCTCTATGTACGATTTCAGTTTGGCTGACATAGCCCGTGCCTGATAGTCCGTTGAGCCCTTCTTCCTCGGTGACAACTTGTAGGACTCGCCCCTGTCATTCAGGAAAAACTGACTCTTAGGATCGGAGCCCCGGT
>Ga0306900_1000873_pt1 | contig 11491 bp, 8 predicted proteins | sample AntRauMFilla3765_FD_190416 | JGI IMG/M metagenome (GOLD analysis project Ga0306900, IMG submission 190416) | Saline lake microbial communities from Rauer Islands, Antarctica - Metagenome Filla 3 #765 (v2) (version 2) | ecosystem: Environmental > Aquatic > Non-marine Saline and Alkaline > Saline ... | reverse complement strand
CATGTGCGTGACAACTCTTCTTATTATGACAGGTTGCAAAACCTGATGGATGAAATAGGCGGTGAGATTAACATCGAATCCGTCCCCGGCAACTACACCACAGAAGATCTGGTGAACCAGGTGGCCAGCGGCGAAATTGATTATACCATTGCCGATTATAATATCGCCTCCATCAACAAAACATACAACCCCATCCTGGATATTGACGTACCCGTCAGTTTCTCGCAGCGCATCGCCTGGATGCTCAGAAAAAATTCGCCGCAACTCCTGGAGGCAATAAACGAATGGATTGTGTCGATGCGTAAGCAGACCGACTATTATGTGATCTACAACAAATATTTCAAAAACAAAAAGGATTACCGCCGCCGCATTAAAAGCGATTTCTATGCCCTTAGCAAAGGGAAAATCTCAAAATATGACGACCTCGTAAAGCAATATGCCGACACGATTAACTGGGATTGGCGGCTGCTGAGTTCGCTGATTTACCAGGAATCCAAATTCAACCCCAAAGCCCGTTCGTGGGTGGGGGCACAGGGCCTGATGCAGATGATGCCGGCTACGGCTAAATGGCTGGGGTACAGCAGTGTCTCCAACCCAAAAACGAGTATTGAGGCCGGCGCCAAGTACCTCAAAAAACTGGAAAACAACTGGCAGGAAATACCCGAGGGCGAGCGGAAGAAGTTTGTTATGGCCTCATATAATGCAGGGCCCAACCATGTGGCCGATGCCCGGCGGCTTACGAAAAAGCACGGAGGCAACCCAAACATCTGGTACGGCGAGGTGGATGAGTATCTGCTGAAGCTATCCAGCAGGCAGTATTTTGATGATGAGGTGGTGAAATATGGCTATTGCCGCGGCTCTGAGCCTTACAAGTATGTGAGGGAAATTCTTGAACGCTTAGAGCACTACAAAAAATTTACGGAAGGGTAGTTTTATCGCTTGCGCGGATGGAAAATGTAGCTTAAAAAAACCTTTGATTTAGTGAAAACGCGATATCTGATTGCCGGCGGCGGACTTGCCGGGACGCTGCTTACGCAGACCTTAGAGCGAAATGGCATAAAAGATTACCTGATGGTGGATTGGCCTGCCTGTTCCCACTCCTCCAGCGTAGCCGGCGGCATGTTTAACCCTGTGGGCTTTCGCCACCTGCAGCCATCGTGGATGGCAGACCAGCTTATTCCTTACCTGCATGACTTTTATCCCGCCATGGAGCAGCAACTGGGTGTGCGTTTCTTTCACCGGCGGCGGCTGCTGAAAATCCTCAGCCAGGAGGAGAAGCGCTTCTGGCACGCCAAAACACCGCAAAACCCCTACCTCAGCAGCACCATCCGGGAATATTTTTCGCAGCATCAGATCCGCCACCCCGCCGGCGCCGGCATGGTGCACTCTGCCGGAAATGTGGAAGTGGCGGTAATGCTGGACGCCTGGCACCGCTTCCTGCAAAAGCACAGGAAAATCAGGTACGAAAAGCTTACCGCCGAAGCCCTCACGCTACATTCCGGGGCCATACGCTGGAAAGATGTGGATGCGGAAACTGTCATATTTGCTGAAGGGTGGAAAGTAACGGAAAACCCATATTTCAGTTATATCCCCATGAAACCTGCCAAAGGCGATGTGCTTTGGATTGAAGTGCCCGGCTTTGAAACGGGCCACATCCTCAACAAAAAGATTTGGATGCTGCCTTCCGGCGGCAACCGTTACCGCGCAGGCTCCACCTACCGCTGGGATGACCTCAATGAGGTGCCGCGTGAGGCCGCCAGCGAGGAAATTAAGGCTGCGCTGCAGCAATACCTGAAGCTGCCTTTCAGCGTGCAGCAGCATCAGGCGGCGGTGCGTCCCACCGTAGGCGACCGCAGGCCCCTGCTGGGGAGGCATCCCGAATTCCGCCAGCTGATGATTTTTAACGGACTGGGAACCAAAGGCGTTATGTTAGGGCCGTATTTTGCCCGGCATCTTGTGGAGCATCTCGAAGAGAATAAAACGCTGATGCCTGAGGTGAATGTGGAGCGATTCAGCCGGCGCTGGTTTAAAAAAAGAAATTAAATCACGGGACTTGCAACAAAAAACCGAATCCCGGAAAAATCCACGGAAATCACTGTTCAAAGATCATATGCAAAACCATTCTAATGTTTTCTATGTGCCTATGTGGTTAAAAGAAGAAATTGAACCACAACCCGTACCGACTTATTCGGTATAGAAACATAGGTTCACATAGAGGAGGAACGCCGATTATGAACAAAAAATCGAATCCGGGAAAAATCCACGGAAATCACTGTTCAAAGATCATATGCAAAACCATTCTAATGTTTTCTATGTGCCTATGTGGTTTAAAGAAGAAATTGAACCACAACCCGTACCGACTTATTCGGTATAGGAACATAGGTTCACATAGAGCGAGAACGCCGATTATGAACAAAAAACGAATCCGGGAAAAACCCTTGAACCTGATTGATTTCAGGGAACCAGTTTTCCGCCCTTACCTTATCCCGAAGGTTCGCATCCTTCATAGATGAAAGTTTGAGGTAACAGGAATAATGGCGCAACGACCCACATGAAAGAAACCAGGAGGGTTGGGTTATTACCCCTCATCCCTGACTCCTGTTTTACGGGACAGGTTCTCCCCATGGAGAAGAAAACCGTTTGAGGCTGCCAATCCTGATGCCGGAGGCGTCACATATTTGTAGAAATGATTGCTCCCAATAGAAACACCGACCCCGGAGCGGGTCGAATCTTTTTACACCACATCACAAAAAACAGTGAAACGTGAGTAGTGAAATATATTCCGCAGGTTCTGACTGTCTCTGATTGTGCGTTTCTGAACTGTTCCCGGCGACAGCGTTTGAGGGCTGTAGGGGGCTTCAAAGCCCCGGCCTGAATGCCGGATTTAAAATGCTTCGCATACCCGGCTGGAAGCCGGGGTTCCATAGCGTTATCACTACGCTGGTATACCGATTACAATTTGAATTGCGCCTTTAGTTCCCCAAAACCTTTGGCACGACGGGAATCTGTTTTTCGGAATTCGGTGAGGGTAAGAGCCTTATCAACCTGTTTAAGAGCCTATATCCAAGTAATAATAAGCTAACAATCCAACCGTACAGATAAATAACCAGATTAACACCCCAATTAATCCAACTGCAAATATTGTTAAAGCAAAATATGTAATTACTTTTATGGTTTCAAGGAGAAATGCTGAATGCATTCTGAGAATCTTTACATTTGAAAAGCAACAGCTAAAAGATAAAAAACAGTTAAAACCATAAACGATGTCTAAGATTAAACTTTGTTCTTTTCACGATCTTCCTGAAAAAGAGCCTTTACACCAACTTGTAAAAACGGTTGACCTGGTGGTTATTCGCTATGGCGAAAATGTATCCGTTCTTTATGGAAGATGTTTGCACCGCGGCGCCTTAATGTCTGACGGTCATATTGAAGGTCATAACCTGATATGCGGTGTGCATGGCTGGGACTACCGCTATGACACCGGCGTTAGTGAATACAACAACGAAGAAGCGTTGCATAAATTCAGCAGCGAAGTTGCAGATGGATATGTTTGGATTGAAGAAGAAGAGATAGATGCTTTTCTGGAAGAAAACCCGCAGCCTTTTCAAAGAGACCAATACCTTGGCGCTTACGCGGATACCCATCCCGAAGAAACAGAACCCTACACCGGTTATATCAATGAGCTGGCAAGCAATGGCCTGAAAAACTTTGGTCACCACGGCCCTTCGGCAGCTATGGGGGTAGACAGAAACACCCTGCCCAAATGGGAAGACATTCAGTTTTTACCGGCACAACTGGCGCGCAGACCGCTTCAGGAGCACGAAGAGGTGAACACGAAAACCGTCATCGGTAAAAAAGCCAAAAAACCGCTTGCTTTGGATATTCCTTTTTTTGTTACGGATATGAGTTTTGGCGCTTTATCGCGTGAAGCAAAAATTGCGCTGGCAAAAGGAGCAGAAATGGCCGGGACTGGCATTTGCAGCGGCGAAGGAGGTATGCTGCCCGAAGAGCAGGAAAACAATACACGCTATTTTTATGAATATGCATCGGGTGAATTTGGCTTTTTGTGGGACAAGGTAAAAAAAGCACAGGCGTTTCATTTTAAAGCCGGACAAGGCGCCAAAACAGGCACCGGCGGGCACCTGCCTGCCGACAAGGTTTCGGCCGAAATTGCTGCCGTGCGTGGCTTAAAAGAGGGCGAAGATGCGATATCCCCTGCCACTTTTATAAACCTGAAAACCGTTGAAGACTACCGCCAATTTGCTGAAGAAGTCCGCCAACGCACCGGCGGTATTCCGGTAGGCTTTAAATTGGCGGCAAGCCATATCGAAAAAGATATTGACTTTGCTTTAGAGGTGGGTGTGGATTACATTATCCTCGACGGCCGCGGCGCCGGCACAGGAGCGGCGCCAACAATCCTGCGCGATAACATCAATGTGCCCACCATTCCTGCTTTAGCCAGGGCAAGACGTCACCTTGACAAAGCCGGCGCCGAGGATGTATCGCTGGTCATCACCGGCGGACTGCGCCTACCTGAAGATTTTGCCAAAGCTATGATGCTGGGAGCCGATGCCGTGGCAGTAGCTAACGCCGCGCTTCAGGCTATTGGTTGCCTGGGCATGCGGGCGTGTAATACCAACAACTGTCCTGTGGGAATAGCTACCCAAAAAGAGAGTCTGAGAGCGCGCATACAAGTGAATACATCCGCCAAACAGCTCTTTAATTTCTTTTCCGCTTCCGCGGAATTGATGCAAGTAATTGCCCGCGCTTGCGGATACATCGATACCCAGGAGTTCAATCCCGGCGACTTAAGTACCCTGAGCCGCGATATGCATCATCTTACAGGAATACGGTATGCCGGTATCAACGAATAATAAATCATCCCTCTTTAGAAACCTGAAAAAGCAATCATCATGAGCAAAAAAATAATCTGGCATAAAGTTTTAGACGACAAAAACCAATTACAGGAAAACCGCGTTACCGCCGTTTCAGCGGGACATAAAGACATCTGCCTCACCCATTATGACGGCAAAATCAACGCCCTGGATAATCACTGTCCGCACCAGGGCGGCCCGCTGGGCGAAGGCAGCATAGAAAAAGGGCTGCTGCGCTGTCCGTGGCATGGGTGGGATTATCACCCTGACACCGGTAAAGCCCCCGGCTTTGATGATGGTGTGGATACCTATCCTGTTAAAGTGAAAGGGGAAAAAGTTTATGTAGGCATTGAGCCGGAGGCACCCCACACGGATACTATCGCAGATGTGATGGTTCAGACTATGATCAACTGGGGTGTGAACCGGGTTTTTGGAATGGTGGGCCACTCTAACCTGGGACTGGCAGATGCCTTCAGACGGCAGGAACAAAACGGCCGTTTAAAGTATATCGGCATCCGGCACGAGGGCGCCGCCGCTTTTGCGGCCTCCGCTTACGGAAAGCTCACAGGCAGGCCCGCAGCATGCTTTGCTATCGCCGGCCCGGGTTCTACTAATATGTTTACTGGTTTGTGGGATGCGAAAGTAGACCGCGCCCCCATCCTGGCACTCACAGGACAGGTAGCTACGCAAGTGGTGGGTACCGGCAATTTCCAGGAGCTGGACCTGGTGCGGGCTTTCAGTACGGTGGCGGAGTTTAACCACCGGGTGGAGCGCGACAGCCAGCATACAGAGCTGATGAGCCTGGCAGTAAAACAGGCTATCCTGAACCGGGATGTGTCGCACCTGACGTTTCCTGACCAGGTGCAGAACATAGAGGCAACACAACAGGAAGCACAAACGCCGGAAAACCGCCTGGCCGATCTGAGGATAGCGCCACCACAGGAGGCGCTGCAAAAAGCCATAGGGATGCTCAAAAAAGCAAAACGTCCTGTAATTATCGTAGGCCACGGCGCCCGCAAGCATATGGAAGATATTATTGCCCTTGCCGAAGCGCTGGAAACACCGGTGCTTACCACATTTAAAGGAAAAGGGCTGATACCGGACACCCACCCGCTGGGATGTGGCGTGCTGGGGCGCAGCGGTACACCTATCGCCTCTTACTTTATGAATGAATCGGATTTGCTTCTTGTAATCGGCGCCTCCTTTTCCAATCATACCGGAATCACACCCAAGAAACCAACCATTCAAATCGACTTTGACCCGCTGGCGCTGAGTAAGTTTCATAAAATCGATGCGCCGGTGATGGGTGAGATTTCCGTAACCGTTAAAATGTTGCGCGAAAAAGCAGCAGAACTTGCTGCGGGGAATGAAAATCAACAGTCTGAAGTGGCATCGCGCTGGAAAATATGGAGAGCAGAGAAACAAAAAAGGCTGAAAGAGAAAAGAGGCAAAGGACTGGGATCTCCGGTTATTTATGATGCCCTCACAAAACATGCCCCTGAAAATGCTGTGATATGCGTGGATGTGGGTAACAATGCGTATTCTTTAGGACGATATTTTGAAACAACAAACCAGGCTTTTCTGATGTCGGGATATCTGGGCTCCATCGGCTTTGCTTTTCCGGCGTCTATGGGCGCCTGGGCTGCCGTGGGCGACAGCAGACCTGTAATCGCCGTAGCCGGCGACGGAGGCTTCTGCCAGTATATGGCCGAGGTTACTACGGCTGTAAAGCACCAGATGCCTATAAAAGTGGTCCTTCTCAACAACAATGAACTCGGAAAAATATCTAAAGAGCAGCGCTCCGGCGGCTGGGAGAAATGGGCCACTGACCTGGTGAATCCCGACTTTGCAGCGTATGCACAAAGCTGTGGAGCTTTAGGCATCCGGGTAACCGAGGAAAACAAGCTGGAAGAGGCCCTGAAAGAACTCTTTGCCCATCAAGGGCCTGCATTGCTGGAAATAAAGAGCGATGTGAAGCTGGTGTGAGTTTCAATAATGAGGTTGGTCTAAAAAGCCACAATTATTTTGTTCCCGATAGCTATCAGCGATTTTATTACAGAAAATCATTTTAGTGAAAAGCAATTGTGTGGACATACTTCAATTGATTTAGAACTTGTTTTTGCTACTTAGGCGATATAAAGGAAAATTATTTCAGGCCGAACTTTAATAATAAACCCCATTAATACAAAATAATATATGGCGGTTAAGTGGATATTTGATATTCATAATAAACTGATCATAAGATTTTTAATATGCATTAACCTCATACAATAAGGATATTAACCTTATAAAAGCACCTGCATAAATGTTCATAACTTTGTTAATAAACCGCCATATATAAATATAGTTATATATGGGTTTTACTTTACCTTTAAAGCAAAAAAAAGTTATGGGCAAAACACTATTTATACAAGGGTTGAAAAAAGATTTTCCGGTCGAGAGCGATGACAAGCTGGCCGTTAAAATGGCCATGCTTATCGAAGGCCAGTGCACCATAGGCGTAAAAAAAGCGATTAAAAAATATGGTTATACCGAACAGAGCTATTATCAGCTTCTTAAAAAGTACAAACAAGAAGGGTTGCAGGCACTTATTGATAAAAAGCGTGGCTCGGAAAAACAACCGGTAAGAACCGAAGAAATAACCAATCAAATCATTAGGATGCGTTTTTTGGACCCCCTGACTTCTACCGATGTGCTTACCCAAAAGTTAAACCAAATGGGTTACAAAGTAAGCAAGCGCAGTGTAGAGCGGACAATAACGGATAATGGGCTCCAAAAAAAACTCATGTCCACAACCCGGAAAAACAAAAGCAAAAACAACCCGTAGAAATCCATTTTACTAAGCGGGAAAAAAGAAAACCAAAAGTAAACGGCCAAGACATAGAAAGGTCGTTCAGGGAGCAGTTATCAAGTAAAGTGTGCAGCACAGTTGCAGGGCTGTGGTTTTTGGTGGCTGAGCATCTGAGGCTGGGGAGCTGGGACATGGTCAAGGCATACACTGGTGGCCATGATGCCTCTTTGGCACCGCGTATAGGCATGCAGCTCGTAAACGAGTCTTCTCTTTGCAGTACCCGTGTCAGGAAGAAAAATTACATCACCCACCAGGGGTTTGAACTCTTAAACGGATTAGGGTTTTTGGTTACAGATGAACAGGTTCATAAAACATTGTCGGCCACAACAGTTTCACAGGCCAAAGACTTGCAAAAGGAGCTTGCGCTGATAAGGGCCAATCGGGGCCATTTTGAAAATGGGTCTATTGCAATTGACCCCCATCGGATAACTTCAACCACAAAACGAAGAATGCCCGAAAAAAAGAAACATCCCCATGAACCTTCGCGTAAAATGCTGCAGACCTTTTTTGCCCTTGAAACCGGGTCGCAACAACCTATTGGTTTTGGGATGGGGAGCTCCGGGGCAAATACCACCAGGGCCACCAAAGATTTATTGCGGATGGCAGAAAAGAGCCACCCCGGGGCCTTAGTCCTCTGCGATAAAGAGCACTTTACCAAGGAACTGGCCGCATACATAAAAAACAAGACAAGTTTTGATTTTTTAATGCCGGCCATCGCTTCCGAAAGGATCAAAAAAATAGAGCACTCTATTGATTTTAAACCGCTATGGGCCGGCTATGCCATTGGTGAAACGACATTCCAATTTGCCGGGGATAAGAACACGCACAGGTTAATTGTCCAAAGAGAAGGTGAGGTGGAACACCAATATGTTTACAAATCCTTTTTGACATCTTCGGACACTCCCCCTGTCAAGCTCTTGAGCCAGGAGTACGATAAGCGATGGAACATTGAGGACTTTTTTAATTTTGACGGGGCGATGGGCTTTGACAGGGCCTCCACTTTTAACCAAAATATCCGTTACGGAAAAATGTCCTTGTCCTTGCTGGCTCAGGCAGCCAACCACCAACTACGTCAAAAACTGCCCGCCCCTTATGACCGGTGGAATGCCACCCACCTAAGCGAAGCATTATTACAAAAAATCGATGGGGACATCAGGGTAAAAGGTGACACGATCGTTGTAACATGTTATGGTGCACCTGAAGAGTTCAACCTGAATCAACATTATGAGAATTTACCTGATAAACTAATCAAAGAAGGAATTGACCCAAGAATCCCATGGATGTATAACTTCAAACTCGATTTTAAATTTCGGTAAGCCCATTACTAAAATAAATTGTCCGTGGAAAATCGCTGAAAGCTTTCGGGAGTCGCTGATAAGGTGGATCTTTAAAAAGACCTGCGTTTAACCACGAATTCCCGGAAAATGATTGGTATATTTTCAATGTTTCGCTGAAGCTCACTTTGAAATACAATTATTATAACAGTAAGTTTTCAATGATAAGAAAATGCGCTCCTTTTAAAGACAAAAACTATTTAGATAAATTATGAATAGCATTTATATATAATCATTTGCAGCATTGTTTTAGCTATATACCAAAAGGCTATGCATGTTCTTCTAAAGCGGTTTATCTACCCTTATTACTTAATCGTCATATATTTAGCCATGATTTTTTCCACTACCAGCAAAGCTTCGGCAGGGCGGCTGTCACAATCTTGTTAAACATTTGTATTAACAAAATAAGCTGCAACTTTAACGAATATTATGTTGTCATTTTTTCAATGTCGGTAAGTTTATTATTTTTACAGCATGGAGTCAGTTTTTGTGATTCAATAAATTGTTATATTTTTAGTCAAATTTTTATCGCACATGGAAGATTTTATAATAATCCTGATAGGTTTTGCTTTAATGGCTTATTCGGCATACAGCAGGAACCGGAAGGCTAAAAATGATAAGGGGGCCATCCGTGGAGGTCATGAGACATCGTCAGAAGGGCAGCAAGCAGGTGGCTCTTCTGAAAAAAAGGATGTTTTGGAAGAGTTCTTTGGGTATGAGCCGGAGCAAGAGAACCATCCTTTTGCAGAAGAGGAACAATATAACGAGGCCGATAGTTCCGGCACGCCCCGGCCGGTAACCGGGCAGTATGAAAACAAAAGGCAGCCGGCTCCTGCAACAGAAAAACAATCATATGAGCCGCTGACGTATAAAAAGATAAATGAAGAGGGAGGAGTGTTTCACGGAAAAGCAGAAAAGAGTCAAACGCCGGAGGCTTTTAAAAAGTCTTACAAGAAACAGGATAAACGAAAAAGACATCACTGGTTTAACTTACGTAATGCTGTGATTTACTCTGAGATAATGCACCGAAAGTACTAACCGAAAAAAATAAATGTAAAATACAAGACTATGTTTTTTGGAGCTTTGATGAATTTATTAGTAATTTTACGCTCCGTTTATAGAATTTTAAGCTAACATTAAATTATATAATATGTTGAGAAATCTACTATTGACTATTGGAATTATACTGACATCCAGCGTGTTAGTATTTTCACAATCAGGCACCCTTCAAGGTAAAGTCCTCGATAAAGACACCGGGGAGCCCATTCCTTTCGCCAACATTGTTATTGAGTTGGGTGGCTCGCAAGAAGGTGGTACTACCACCGATTTTGAGGGTAATTACACGATAAAGCCTATCGATCCGGGCCAATACAATGTAAGGGCCAGTTATGTCGGGTATCAGCCTGTTCAGCAAAATAATGTAATTATCAGGGCAGACCAGATTACTTTCCTTGACCTGGAGATGACCTCGCAGGCACAAAACCTGGAGGAAGTGGTTATTACCGACTACAAGGTGCCCCTGATAAGTAAAGACAAAACATCCAGCGGCGGTACGATGACCTCTGAGGAGATAGAGAAAATGCCGAATAAAAACGCTGAAGCTATTGCCACCAGCGTGGGAGGAGTCTTTTCCGAAGACGGCGAAGTATCGAGTATCCGGGGTCAGCGTGAGGAAGGAACAGTGTATTATATTGACGGTATTAAAGTTACCGGAGGCACTAACCTGCCTGAATCCTCTATCGACCAGGTATCTGTTATTCTGGGAGGTGTGCCTGCACAATACGGAGATGCTACCGGTGGTATTATCAATATTACCACCAAGGGCCCATCGCGTGATTTTGGCGCTGGATTTTCAGCACAATCCTCTGAATATCTCGATGCTTACGGATATAACCGTTTAGGGCTAAACCTCAACGGCCCGCTGCTGAAGAAAAAGGATGGTAACTCTTCTACCTCTTTGCTGGGCTATTACCTGTCGGGTGAAGTTATCTATAAAGATGACGGAAGGCCTACAGCTACCGGGGTGGATAAAGTGAAAGATGATGTGCTACAGGATCTGATAGCCAATCCTTTTAGCGTTAACCCCGAATCAGGAGCTATTGTCAATAATTCAGCGCTGCTTAGGGAAGACGCCTTCGAACATATGGATGCCACACAAAATACGAACTCCACCAGGGTTAACCTTTCCGGAAAACTGGATATTAAGACCACTCCTACTGTTAATCTTACGCTGGGTGGTAATATGAGTTATACAGATTATAACAGCTTCAATTATCAGCATTCCTTATTCAACTGGCAAAACAACCGGCAGGTTACCTCGAATACAACCCGCGGCTTTGTGCGTTTTACCAATAGGTTCCCCAACACCGGTAAGGAGGATGCTTTAATCACCAATACATACCTCTCTTTCCAGGCCGACTTTTCCAGGATAG
>Ga0306900_1000869_pt1 | contig 11520 bp, 10 predicted proteins | sample AntRauMFilla3765_FD_190416 | JGI IMG/M metagenome (GOLD analysis project Ga0306900, IMG submission 190416) | Saline lake microbial communities from Rauer Islands, Antarctica - Metagenome Filla 3 #765 (v2) (version 2) | ecosystem: Environmental > Aquatic > Non-marine Saline and Alkaline > Saline ... | reverse complement strand
CCAAAGGCACAGCTATATTTTGCTGCAGGGGAATACAACGTTTGCCGTACCCGTGCAGTGGCAGGTGATGAAGCTTGGCTGATGAAATTTACATCGGCCAACCTGCCTCTGGGGCACGAAGAAGGGTTGTGTGAGGCGGTTTACCTGGCGCTGGCAGAGCGAGCGGGTTTGCAGCCTCCGCGCTGGCAGTTGCTTGCGGCTCCGGGAGAGTCTGGCGCCAGGGCATGGCTGGCGGTTGAGCGGTTTGATCGGGTATGGCGCGCGGATGATGTGCCGGGCTGTGTTCATCTGCACAGCGCCTGTGGCTTGCTGGATGCGGATTTCCGCGCACCGAGCCTGGATTATGAAGACTTGATCAAGGCCAGTGGCCAGTTATGCCGGGGTGCCAAGGCTTCGCAGTTACAGTTTTTGCGGGCGGTGTTTAATGTGTTCGCCTTGAACCAGGATGATCACAGCAAAAACTGGGCGTTCCTGCAGGGTGATGACGGCGACTGGCGGCCGGCGCCGTTTTACGATGTGACCTTCAGCCCCGGCCGTTTTGCGGAACACAGCACGGCGTATGCAGGTTTCGGTAAAAAACCGCCGTTAAAAGCGCTGCAGAAACTGGCAGCCGAGGCGGGTTATGCCAACTGGACACAGGCTCGCCAGGAAATGCAGCGCGTACTGGATGCCCTGGCCGGGTTTTCTTCGGTAGCCACAGAACTTGGCGTAAGCGCAGAGACCACCCGGTTGATCCAGCAGCAGCTCGATCAAACATACCAGCAAAACATGCAGGGTATTCGGGGTCAGACCCCATGACATTTCCCTTGGCCAAATGCACTGGGGTCTGACCCCAAAATCAGGGTTTCTTTTTATGGATTACCGTTTGATTTTTCCGGATGTTATCGAGATCGCGGAATACGCAAATGGGACACCGGGGCCGCACATGCGGTGCTTTCAGCTGCTGGTGGCAGGGTGGAAACCCTTGAGGGGAAGGCTCTGGTTTATGGAAAAGAGGATGTTTTGAACCCGTTTTTTGTGGCGTCTGCGAGCGGGTATCGCTGAGCTTGCGAGGTTAGGCCGGGAGCTTCGTTCAGTTTGCTTAAGCATTTTTTGTATGTACAATAAGTGATATGAAAATTGAATACGATCCAGGGAAGGATGCCATTAACAGAGTAAAACATCTGGTTTCTTTAGCGGATGCGGCACTCATAGAATGGCAATGGGCATTGTGTATAGAGGATGCTCGAAGCGATTATGGTGAATCCCGGACGATCGCGTATGCGCCAATTGGATCGCGAGTTTATTGCGTTGTTTTTACCCGGCGAGGTGAGGCCTTGCGAGTTATTAGTCTCCGAAAAGCCAATCGACGAGAAGTGAGGCTTTATGCAGATAAAATCTAAATCAGGTCGAAATTTTGAGTTGCCGTCGAATGAGGAAGATGCAGATATCAACGCTGGTATAGCTGTGGATCCAGATACTCGGGAACTTACTGATAATGAGTTTGAGAAACTGCGCCCGCTGGGAAGGCCAAAGGCTGAGGTCACTAAAGAACGTATAACGATTCGTCTCTCGCCAGATGTTGTTGCCAAATTTCGTGCAACGGGCAGCGGTTGGCAATCGCGTATGGATAAGGCGTTGCAGGAGTATCTGCGCGATCACAGTTCGTCCGATATTGAACGGCTGGGCTAAGCCTCACGACATTTTGCCGTACCGAATGTATTGGGGTCTGACCCCGAATTTGGTTATAATTCGTTCCGCTCAGGATGAGTGCGAAGATCATAACATTTAGGATCTTCAAGAACCGAAGACATGCCCAAGGCAAGTGGACTGCAGTTCACCGCCACCATTGGCGGACTCCCCAAAGATTTTTTTTCCGTTGTTGGCTTTTAGCAGACCGAGCGCCTTTCCGGCCTGGGTTTCGGCCACCTGGATCTGGCAACATGGTCTAACCCCAAATCTTCTATTGTTGACTGCCAGTCAACAAAGGTCTATGGTTTTCGCATAGTCAGTCAGGGAAGAGTGATGAACGTTATTTCAAAAAGGCCGTTCAACGAGGCAGCCCAGAAATACCCCAATGACGGGGGCGCGTTGTTGGAGATGTATCAGGTGCTACAGAAGATTGATTTTCAGGCACCGGATGAATTGAAGGCGTTTTTTCCATCTCTGGACAATTTTAAGTACAGGGATAAGTGGTGGGTCTTGGATGTTGGCGAAAATAATCTCCGTGTCTTGGCGTTCATCCAGTTTGTTAATAAACGCATGTACATCAAGCACATCGTCAACCATGCGGATTATGAAAAATTAATTATAAGATATCGGCAAGAGCAGCGGCGGGGGTGAGCAATGATAAATTTTGCAATTGTTGAAGCCTATCAGGACTTCATGGCAACCGCTTTGCCTTTGATAAATATCGAAACCGAGGCGCAATACGAACAAGCACTAGAGACGCTTGAAAGTGTGCTGGAATCAGCCGAAGACACGCTGGATGATCCGTTAAACCCCCTGATCGATATTCTTAGCCAGGCAATTGAACGCTATGAGTCTCGAAGCGAATCAGTGGTTGCGTTTGATGAAGACGCCAAATTGTTGCCGGTTGACGTTGCATTGCTTCGAACGTTGATGAGACAGCATCGCCTGACCGGCAGTGATTTACCCGAAATCGGCGATAAAACAATGGTATCGAAGGTGCTTAAAGGTAAAAGAATTCTCAGTCGACAAGCGATTGAAAAGCTGAGTGAGCGCTTTGGCCTCAGGCCCGCCATGTTTTTTGAAGTTTGAGGCAGGGGTCTTACCCCAAAATCAGGGTTTCTTTTATGGATTACAGTTCGATTCTTCCGGACGTTCTTCAGATCGCGGATACGGCGAGCCAGAAGGTTCTGGATATCTACATGACGGATTTCAAGGTGGATTACAAAGCCGACGAGTCGCCTATTACGGCTGCGGATCTGGCGAGCCATCGGATTATTATCGAGGGTCTGCGTGCGCTCACCCGCGATATTCCGGTGCTTTCTGAAGAAGGCGCGGACATACCCTGGGAAGATCGCAAACACTGGCGCCGTTTCTGGTTGATCGACCCCATCGATGGCACCAAGGAGTTCACTCAGCGCACTGATGAATTCACGGTAAACATCGCGTTAATCGAAGACGGCGTGCCGGTACTGGGTGTGGTGACTGCGCCTGCGTTGCAAGAAGCTTATTGGGGTGCGAGAGGCGAGGGCGCCTATAAGCGTGATCGGACGGGTAGTGTTCGCCGAATTTCAGTAGCGGAGCCGAACGATATCGTGCGCGTTGTGGCTAGCAAAAACCACCTGAATGAAGACACCAAGGCCTTTATTGAGAAGTTCGCGTCCCACGAACTTGTTCAGGCAGGCAGTTCCCTCAAGTTCTGCCAGATTGCCGAGGGCCATGCCGACATCTACCCACGACTGGGACCGACTTGCGAATGGGACACCGGCGCCGCCCATGCCGTTCTGAATGCCGCCGGTGGAAAGGTCGAAACTCTGGAAGGTAAGCCATTGGTTTATGGCAAAGAGGATGTGCTGAATCCCTTTTTTGTGGCGTCCGGGGCCTGGTATCGTTAGCCGGGTCAGGCCCTAAACTGCACCTTCGATCATCGCCATGAATTCATCAGGCATGTCGGCCTTTTGGCAGGCGTTAAGCAGATAACGTTCCACTCCGCTTCCCAGAACCATTGCTTCATCCAGCGCATCTTTTACCAAATCTGGAGATTGATCCGTGCATACATCAAGAATCGTGGATGCCTGCTCGATATCCTTGGCGGCCTTGGTTCTGAAAGCCATTGGGCGAATTTGCGATATGAGTAGCTTGTGGATCGCAAAGCGGATCGGATCGGGTACGTTCACAAGCGCGATATGTTTGCGATCAAAAGCGACCGTTGGCACGGTCTCTTCCAACAGAAAGCTCATGTACTGGAGTGGCATGGCTTCCGACTGGAACAATGGCACCTTGACGGGGTTTTCATTTTTGCCGTTGCCGGTAGTCAGCAAGTCTACTGTCAGCTGTTTGCCTCGAATCTTGAACGAGGTACTCGGATTGTCATGCCGTAGTTGAGGCACTGGCAAAAACCCCATTTTCAGCTGATCCAGAGCCTCGGGCGCTGTCATATCGGGCTTGTCGACTGCAATATGGATATCTGCAGCGACATCGATATCCTGTGTCCGCATGTTGCTTGGCCAGGTCACACCAAGAACATTTCCAAGCAGGTTGTAGGCGTGAGTGCCGACCAGCGTGGCCTGGCCCGCATCCGGGCGCATGATTCCCGCGTCTGCAAAACCCTTAATAACCTTCAGGCTGGTGTGATCCATCCCGTACCCTCCCGCGGCATTGAACGCTCGGGCAAGATCCATGATGCGCGCCTCCTGTTCCGTCAGGGATTCGTTGCGATCCTTGATCCGATTGATCAACGCTTGGGTCTTCTCATTGTCCGGGCCAATAAAAATTTGCCGATAAGCCCGACCCAGTTCCCTGAACTGGAAATACACATACGGTTTGTTTTTGACGGTCTTTCTGATGAATGACCCACCAGTCCGGCTCATGGGCTCAGCCACCCCCAGGGCGAGCACCTGATCAAGAAGTTCGGCGTAAAGCGTCTGAGCTGTTAAGGACAATTCCTGAACCATGAAATACTCTCGCTATACGTTAACTGTAATCAATTAACGTATAACACCGAGCATTTAAAAACAATAATTATGGGGTCAGACCCCATGACATTTCCCATATCGATTCCGGGCCGTTATACTTTGCATCGCGCTCAGGAAGGGCGCGCAAGTGAAAGCCATCACGATCTTCAAGGACCGAAGATATGCCCCAGGCAAGTGGACTGCAGTTCACCGCCACCATTGGCGGACTTCCCAAAGATTTTTTCTCCGTTGTTGGCTTCGAGCTGACCGAACGCCTTTCCGGCCTGGGTTTCGGTCGCCTGGATCTGGCAAGCACCTTTTCGGATATTGCCGCTTCCGATGTGTTGGAACAGCCCGTGGATCTGGTGGTCTGGCAACACGGCCAGCCCCTGCGCCGCTTCACCGGCGTGGTGAATGAATTCGCCCGGGGCGACACCGGCCACCGCCGCACCCGTTATGAAGTCATCATCCAGCCGCCGCTGTGGCGCCTGGGCCTGATGCACAACAGCCGTATCTTCCAGACCCAGAGCACCGACGCCATCGTCCGTAAACTGTTGGAAGAGCGGGGCATCATTGACACCACCTTTGACCTGAAGCGAACACCGCAAGAGCGGGAATACTGCGTTCAGCATCGGGAAACCGACCTGTCCTTCCTGGAAAGACTGGCCGCCGAAGAAGGCTGGTATTACCGGTATAGCCATGGATCCGTGGATGGCGCAGACCAACCCGCTTTGATCATCGCCGACCACCACGGTGATGCCCCGAGGCTGACCGAAGCCCAATACAACGCCAAAGCGGGTGGCAGCACCCAGCAACCTGCTGTTTTTCGCCTTAAATACCAGGAGCGGGTCAGAGCCGCCTCCGTGGCCATGAAGGACTACACCTTCAAAAATCCCGCTTACGCCCTGATGCACGAACGCCAGGCGGATAAGCTGGATGCCCAGCGGGACGACTACCAACACTTCGACTATCCCGGCCGATTTAAAGCCGATGCCAGCGGCCAGCCCTTTACCGAATCCAGACTGGAAGCCTTAAGAAACGACGCCACTACGGCAACCGGCAAAAGCAACCGTCCGGATTTTACGGCAGGCGCCAAAACGGAACTCACCGAACACGACAACCAGAGCCTGAATAGGGATTGGCTGTTCACCCAGGTTACCCACAAAGGCAAACAGCCCCAAGCCCTGGAAGAAGAGGGCGGCAGTGGTCCAACCACGTATCACAACGATTTCGAAGCCATTCCCGCTGACCGCACCTGGCGCCCGAATCCGCAAACTCTTAACCGCCCACTGATGGACGGACCCCAGATCGCCATCGTCACTGGCCCGGCCGGAGAAGAGATTCATTGCGATGAGCATGGCAGGGTAAAGGTCAGATTTCCGTGGGATCGGCGCCTGCGGCCAGCAGAGGTAGAGAGCGGTAAAAATGATGAGCACTCAAGCGCCTGGCTAAGAGTCAGCCAGGGCTGGGCCGGTGGCCAATACGGTTTTATGGCCCTGCCCAGAATTGGCCACGAAGTCATCGTCAGTTTCCTGGACGGCGACCCGGACCAGCCGGTCATCACCGGCCGAACTCATCACGCCACCAACACACCGCCTTATTCGCTGCCGGAACACAAAACCCGGACAACACTGAAAACCCAGACCCACAAGGGCGAGGGCAGTAACGAACTGCGGTTTGAAGACGAAGCCGACAAAGAACAGGTTTACATACACGCCCAGAAGGATCTGGACCTGCTGACCGAAAACAACCGCACCGAAGTCATCAAGAACGACAGCCACCGAACCGTTGAGAACAATGACTTCAGTCACATCAAGGGCAACGCCCACAGCACGGTAGATGGCGAAAAGCGCGAACAAACGGGCAAAGACCACAGCTTCAACGTCACCGGCACCCTGCACCTGAAAGCCGGCACCGCCTGGCTGAGCGAGTCCGGCACTGAATTGCACATCAAAGCCGGTCATAAAGCCGTGATCGAAGCCGGTGCGGAAATCACCCTGAAGGCGAGTGGGAGTTTCGTGAAGATCGATCCCAGCGGCGTCGCCATGGGTGGGGCGGCTATAAAGCTGAATGCGGGTGGTTCACCGGGGAAGGGCAGTGGGCAGAAGGTTCAGGTGGCGCAGATGCCTGGGTTGGTGGATAAAAACGGTGGGGTTGTGGCACCGGTTGCAGTGGCCGACGCGGGGCAACGTCCACTTGCCGAGCGAATTGATCGCAACACGCTCCTGGCAGCCGCTGACGAGCGCGTACCGGCCATCAAAATATGTCAGAAAAAACAGGACGGAAGCTGCAATGTCGACAATTGCCCCTGCGTTGCCTAACCGCGAATGCCTGGATACGTTTCCGGAGGCAATGCGGCAATGGCAAATTCAGCCAAGTCAGCGTTGCCTTTTAATCATCGATGCGGCCCAGTTTGACGAATATGAAATTACCAGGGCTTTGTATGCCCAGTGCAATGATCCGAACTGGTGTTGGTTGTTTGGGAATAGCCCATTAGAAGCGTTCGTAGATGCAGGGCCGATCGTCGTTAATACGGTGGCTGACAGTGATTTCTGTCGGTATGCCCTGACGCACTGGGCCGATAAGGGCCTGTTGTTTGTGTTCACCGAAAGCAACGTTGATGAAGCGGTTGCCGGTTTACGCGACATGCTGTTGGTTGATCTGGAGACCGCGGGCCCCTGCGTGATCAGGCCCTATGACACACGATTTCTTCAGATGTTGTCCACGTCTCAGCCCGATCAAATGGCGGAACTGACCGCTGTCGACAGCCTATGGATTTGGTCTGTCGATCTTCTGGATTGCGTGCAGTGGTCAGGGCTCCAGGCAACAGGTGCGGCTAAACGGATTAAAACTCACAAAGGTCGGGACTTTGAACGCCTGCTGAGCTTGGTTGCTGGCTGGCCAGCGTTTCAGGAATGATCATGAAAAGGATTTCACAGCATGTCAGCCATTAAAGCAGCTTCCTGCGCCCCCTCAAAAACGCTCTGGCTGGAACTGACGGGGCAGCACTCACTTGCCGGTCATGAATACGTTCTGAGCGAAATCAGCGAGGACGGTAGTGAAGTTATCACGCCCATTGAGATTTGCGAGAAACACAACGGTCGTAAAGGGCCGATTCTCGCGGGCTGTGTTGAGCAACTAAAACAGCGCTCGCTAGTGATGCACTTGAAAGGGGAAGAGACCATAAACGTCCCCGTTATCGATGGAGGGTTCATCGGCCCTTCCGCCCTGAAGGCCCCTCAGCGCCGCTATCAGGATAACCTGATGGTGTCAGTTCACCCGACGCTGTTCTGCGACGCGGGAGAGCTGACGCGTCCGCGACCCATGAGCGGCTACAGCGAAGCCATCGGCGCACCCATGCGGACCGGCTGGATCTACGTGTTTTTCAGGGGCCGCCTCTGGCGCGAGCTATCCGTTGTGACAAGTGTGGATGCCGCGCCCGTTCTGCGGGATAGTTCTGTCGCACAAGCCCGCACTGCATCAACCGTAGCTGCCAATGATCGCAGGGCAACGGGCCCCGAGTTAGACGTTATTCACGTGCCGGCCCGCCTGAACGGCATCGACGTTTATAGCGAAGTTTACCTCGCGTTCAGCGAAACCCAGTGGTCATGGAAGTACATCAGCGCGCTTGAGCAGAATGCGACTTTGATAACAACCCGCTGCCGCTCAGCCAAGGCGATCCGGGCCTTTCTTGAGGGGCAGCCGAGCCTGCAAGGTGACTGGAAACGTCTTGACGAAATGCCGGCCATGCGGGCCAGGGACAGCGCGATAGAGCGCGATGTCGTCTTGCCGGGACAATGGCTACAGGATGTGGATGGTGCAAAGCTGCAGCATGCTCAAGACGCGCTTGTTAAACAGCGTGATGCGATCGAAACGGATGAGCATGTTGTTGATGCCGACTACTTCATTGAAACACCGTCGCTCTATCCGCGTTGGCGCCAGCTCCATCTGCAAGGTGAGCCATTGCCGACGATACAGGCTGGCACCGATGTGTTCGGTACCCTTCGAGACCGGCACCTGTGCACCTTACACTTGAGAGATTCACTGCAGGCCGCGCGTCACTTGGCCCAGCAAATGAACGCCGCATTGGCGCTTATGTTAACGCTGGTGGATAACGTGAAGAAGCGTCCGTTTGGTGTTACCGCTGAGTTGTTCCATAACAACTTTCGCCGCGAAACTCTGCCTAATGGTTCAGCGAACCCCCTCTACATAGACGGCGGCTGGTTTGACAACCGGATAGATGAGAGTGAAGACGGGCGGCTTCAGCGCACATTGTATGACGTTGAACGGGCGGCCCTCCGGGGCTTTCTTGCCCAGGCTCAAGTGGCCTTGGTGCGCTTGCTGGACGACCAGCGCCCGGAGAACCTCACCGCTACCATGCGGGATCTGTTCGCGCTGGAGTCGGGCAACGCAGTTGCAGGCTATGTCCAGGCTGGGCCGTTGCTACAGGTGCTTTCATTGCCCGCGCACCGGGCAGATCCACTGGTACTTCCGCAGGAATCCGGGCCGAACGGTGAAGGCGAAGCGGCCGCAATGGCACTGAAGATTGCCAAAGGCGAGCATCCCCTGGGCGCAATGCTATTGCCGTTCCAGAACAGCTCGGGCCAATGCCAGGTTGGGGATGCGACCCTGGCCAATCTGAAAACCCTGGTCGAAGCACTGGAAGATCGCAACCAGGACATGCGAGTGCTGGAACCCAACGTTCTGCGCAGCATGGCAGATCGCCAGGAGCAAACCAGGGCGCCAAACGGTGTGGCGATAGCGGGACATGTCGATTCTGCGGCTTCGGCTTTCTCAAGTGTGGCCGGCGAAATCTCTCAGTGGTGGCTAACGCGGGTTCAAACAGAATTAACACAGCGAGGGGCCGCATTTACTGCCGACATCAACCGTATCAAAGGTGTCTTTGAGGGATTTGCCGAAACCGCCATCCCCGGCAGAACCACGTTGCAATTGGAAAGCGCCGATGAAGGTCGCACTTACATTGTTTTGGAGGTGCTGGACGAACAGGGCAATACGCTGACCTCCGGCGCTGCCGTGGGTGCGGCATTGAGGGTGAGCGATATTGACGCCTTTGATGGAGTCGTGAAGCACCAGCCGGTTAAGCGGTTTATGCACGAGGCGACGACGCGTCCTGGGGGTTTGCCGGGGATTCTTGTGGTTTTTGATGTTTGGAATTTTGCTCGTTCGGCAGAGCAGTTTTCTTTGACTGATCCGCGCAAGTTTGCCGGCTTCATAAGTGCTATCTCAGATCTCGCCATAAGTTCCGCGCAGCTCGCAACTTTGGTGCCTGGACAAGCATCATGGTTGACGCCTCATGTTGCTAGTTGGAAGCGAGAGGCTAAATGGTTCACGCAACTGGCGGAGAGCTTTAATACTCAAGATCAATTCGCTCAGGCTGTTGTTAGAAATCAACTGCAGGCTGCTGGTTGGGTTGCTGGCATGTTCACCACTGCTTTGATAATCAGTGATTCGGTGGTTTCTTTTGCCAACCGACGATGGGGAACAGGGTCGGCCCAATTAATCAAAGCAGCGGGGGCCGCAACCATGGTCAATGCTGATGTCATTGCTGCGCGCCTGCTTACTCCGGCTGGTCGCCGAGCGATTGAGCGCACATCCGTCCAAGCCGCGCAGGCAGCCATTGGTCGTCTAATGCCCACTGCTGCCCGATGGACTGGCACCGTGGCATCAGGTTACGTCACCGCGTTGGGCTTCGGGGTTTACGTAGTGGGAGAAATCGCTTACTACCGGCTGATGGATGATGCCGTTAGTGGGTGGCTGCGTGCTGGGCCATTCTCGGGCGACCCTGATGAACAGACCGATGAACTGGCTTTGGAATCCGACGCTTACATTGCTCTGGTCAAAGCAATGACGCCGGTATCGCTCAAGCGGATTCCCGATAAGAATGTTGTTGACTGGCTTGAGGAGCGCAAGCTGACAAACTGGCAAAATGAGGCAGAGGCGGTTCTATCTTTTGCCAGCCCGGCCCTCGCAATTACCGGTGAGCCCGCGGATATGGAATTGGTTCTATTATACGAGCAGGAACACTATCGCATTCTGGGTTCGGATCCAGCGGGCGGTCGTCGCACTCGAACTATTGCCAGAAAATCGGGCACCATCCGTCAGGGTATTCAAAACGACTACGATGAGCAGCGTCAGTCAATTGATTTCATGATTGGCAAGTCTCAGTTATCCGACTTTAGGCCGCAATCGGATTATGAGCGTGTTGAAACCCGTTACAGGGTGAGCAGTCTTTCGCTGACCTTTACGGTTGACGTATGGCAGCGAGCCGCAGGGAAATATGAGAGTCAGAAAGTGACTCATACGATGGAGGAACTTGACGTTGAGTGGCAGGGATAATCAATCAGAATCACTGAGTGAGTATTGTGAAACAGCTTTTCGCTCTGACTCGATTCCAAAGCAAAAGTCTCTGGAGAATCCGGGCGGATTTGCAAAGGCACTGGAAGGCGGCGACCTGATTGAGCGATTGGGTTGGGCCAACTATGCGCACTTGGAAATCCATGTCAGGCCCAGTTCAACAGAAACCTACCAAAAACGTGCGACCGGACGAGGTACAAAGAATCTGGCGGGGCCTGCATGGACCCATCGAAAAAAGCCTACGGACTTTATTAAAACACGTTGGCAACTGCTATTGATGTTTGCAGGTGCAATGGCCGACTATCAAATTGTCGGTTTTTTCATGGCTTGCTCATTTGCCGCATTTATTTTTGGTGCTGTTCAAGAAGGTTTTCTTCTCGCATTGCAGCATGGAACCTGGCCAATGATTGGCTTGGCAGCAATGCACCTCTTCTTCCGCTACCCCTTCACCTGGTTCCTCGAACGCAACCCCGACTTCATCGTCAAAGATCTCGGCTGCGGCTTCTTCCGCCCCACTGGCATG
>Ga0306900_1000861_pt1 | contig 11587 bp, 11 predicted proteins | sample AntRauMFilla3765_FD_190416 | JGI IMG/M metagenome (GOLD analysis project Ga0306900, IMG submission 190416) | Saline lake microbial communities from Rauer Islands, Antarctica - Metagenome Filla 3 #765 (v2) (version 2) | ecosystem: Environmental > Aquatic > Non-marine Saline and Alkaline > Saline ... | reverse complement strand
TAAGCAAGATGTTGACCTGATTATATGCGACTTTAATCTTCCCGGTTTTGATGGCATTGAAGCCTTAAAGATGGTTAAAAAGTACGATAGGATGATTCCTTTTATCCTCCTTTCGGGGTGCATAAATCAGCAACAGGAAACCGATATATTAGAGCAGGGGGCGAATGAGGTGATTATGAAATCGCATCTGAACCGACTGCCTTTTGCGGTAAAGCGGGTCCTTTATGAAGTGGAGGATCGTAAAAACCTAAAAGAAACCTCGGAAAAGCTTGAAGAATCGCTTCAGCAAATGCAGGTGCTGTTGCAAGAGGTGCACCATCGTGTTAAAAACAATCTCCAAATTATCTCTGGGTTGTTGGAACTAAGAAAAATGGAGCCAGAAAGTGAAAGCGTTAACAGCATCATCAATGATCTGTTGGTAAAAATTCGTTCGATTGCTAAAGTTCATGAAATGCTCTACAAAAACATGGACGTGAAAAATATAAGTTTGGGTGAACTAATTGAAGATCTTTCAACCTACACATTGCGGATTACCGGCGTTGACCAAACACGCTACAATGTAAATGCTAAGGTAGAATCCATCGATTTAAACGTAAATCAGGCGGTGCCATGCGGGATGATTATTTCCGAGCTGGTTCACAATGCGGTACAACACGCTTTTAATGGGGAAAAAGAGTACGAAATTAATATTACGGGTCGCCAGCAAGATGAAAAAGTGGTGATTAGCGTGGCCGATAATGGATGTGGCTTGCCCGATGGTTTTTCCTTTGAGAAAGGCTCCGGCGGTATGGGTTCTACTATCGTCTCTACTCTTTTCAAACAGCTGGATGCTGATTATCACATACAAAACGACCAGGGGTCGGCGATCACTTTTGAATTTATTAAGAAAGATACCAAAGGAATTCACAGCAATTTTTAAGAGGGTTCTGCAAAGGCCTCTTTAAGACGTACATTGGACCATTCTCGATTGATTTTTTTAAGCGATGCCATCACTCGGAGTGATGGCATCGCTCTTTTCTTTATTTTTTTATTTTAAGGGGGCTTTGCAAAACCCGGTGTCATTTCACCGAAGGTATGCTTTAGGCACGAATCCCGATTATTCGGGATGAGACCCAAAGGGATGCCTACGGCAAAATCTATGTTTAAAAAATATATTATTGCCGTTTCAACGCCCAAAACAAGGATCTCTCTCCGGACTGCTGTCGGGGTCGAGATGACCGAGTGGGTTTTTAGGGTTTTGCAAAGCTCAGAGTTAGCATTTGGTACTATGCTGCCCATCCAAGACTACTTATTCTTTGTCAACTCTTTAACGATATAGATAAGAATAATCGTCCCGGCGGTTATAAGTCCTACGCCGAGCTTCACACTGCCAAAGAACACTTGGCCCATTCCATATAAGAAACAAATAATGGCTAATGCACTTACCGCTACTTTCAGCACCGCCGGCCAGATCGGTTCAACGGGCTTGCCATCTGCGGTGAAGCGCTTCCAGCCCGGCCCGCCGGGACGAACCTGATTGAAGAATTTTTGTAAGGTTTGATCCGATTCCGGCTTAGTCAAAAAGGTGACGCTTACCCAGCATATAGTTGCAAAAATAGTGGTAAAAATCATTTTGGCGGCAAAATCATCATACCCAAGCTCCGGGGCCAAAAAACTGCAGATAGCCGCAGCAATCATGGCCGTAATTTCGCTCCATGCGTTGATGCGCCACCAAAACCAGCGCAGCATAAATACGAGGCCCGTTCCCGCGCCGATTGCTAAAATAGCTTCCCAACCGCCTTTTACGGTATCAAAAAAGTAGGAGACGATTACGGCGGTAATCATCATCAACAAAGTGGCCAGCCGGGAAATCCACACGTAATGCTGCTGGGCTTTTTGCTTGGTTGCAAATTCCTCGGGCGGTTTCAGGTAGCGCTTATAAAAATCATTAACTACATACGAGGCGCCCCAGTTCAGGTGGGTTGAAACCGTGGATACAAAGGCTGCTAAAAAGGCTACCGCCAAAAGGCCCAGCAATCCGGCGGGCAGCAGATCGAGCATCAACAACGGATAGCCGGTTTCTTTATCAGCAATGTTGGGATAGACGACCAGCGAAACGAGGGCCACTAAAATCCACGGCCAGGGCCGAATGGCAAAATGCGCCACGTTGAACAAAAGCGTCCCGCCCACAGCATTCTTTTCATCCTTTGCCGCAAACATCCGCTGGGCAATGTATCCGCCGCCGCCGGGCTCGGAACCGGGATACCAGGAGGCCCACCACATCATCCCGATCCACACCAGCGCGGTGGCCAGCATAATTTTTGGGCTGGTGATAGGGTTAAATTCCAGCACCCACGAATTGGCCCCGTATTCGGCAATAAGTTTGGCATGCAGCTGATCGAGTCCGCCCACAGAATCAACCGCCAGCCAGGCCAGCAAAATAGACCCGGCCATAGCAATAAAAAACTGGATGAAATCGGTCACCACCACGCCCCAAAGCCCCGAAAAAGCGATGTAAATGCCAATCAAGCCATATAAAAACACAATAACCGTCCATTGGTCGGCGCCGGTAACCACGGTGAGCACTTTGGCCATGCCCACGGTAACCCATCCCAGAATGATGCAGTTGATGGGAAATGCCAGGTAGAGCGCTCGAAAGCCGCGCAGAATGGCGGCCGGTTTACCGCCGTAGCGCAGCTCAATAAATTCCACATCGGTGATGACGTCAGCGCGTTTCCAGAGCTTGGCATACAGAAATACGGTGAAAAGGCCCGAAAACATGAAGTTCCACCAGATCCAGTTGCCCGCAATACCCTGGCTGGCTACGATGCCGGTAACGGCCAGCGGCGTATCGGCCGCAAAGGTGGTGGCTACCATGGAAATACCGATGAGCCACCACGGCAGGTCTTTACCGCCGGTAAAATAGTCTTCCAGCGATTCCTGTCCGCGCCGCTTGGCCATAATGGCAACGCCAATGAGCACCGCCAGGTAGGCAGCCATAATTAGATAATCAAGAAACGCGAAGTTCATAAACAGGCGGTCATCAGGTAATTAAAAGGCTCAAATATAGAAGTACTTGGCAGTGATGCAAATTGCAATACGACCGGCGACCAAAAGAGCGTTGTAATTACAAAAATAATTTGTTTATTGAGTTAATAGAAAGTCATGCCGGGCTTGACCCGGCATCTCGTACGAATGGTTAACCCTAAAACCATTCTGTCATTAAATCAACGCTGGTTACTCAAACGAGATCCCGCATCAGAGTGCGGGATGACGAGGCATGTATAATTATCAATTATCATGAGCATAACTAAATATCATATCGGCTGTACCGAGTGGGGCCTGAAAGATTGGAAGGGCCGTTTTTTTACGGATGATGCTGTGCAGAGTAATTTTTTACAACAATATGCATCGGTCTTCAATACGGTTGAGGGGAATACCACGTTCTACAATATCCCCGAGGTTTCGACCGTAAAAAAGTGGGCCGACCAAACGCCTGAAGGCTTTAAATTTTGTTTCAAGTTTCATCGCTCTATCACGCACGACAAGCAGCTGCGTGATACCGAGGGTGATATTCTTGATTTTTTAGAGCGGTTTGAACCGGTGAGCGATCGGCTGGGGCCGTTTATGATTCAGCTGCCGCCGGCTTTTTCACCGGAGCATATCAATCGGTTGGAAACCACGCTCGCTGGCCTGCCCGGAAATTTAAGCTATGCCGTGGAGGTGCGGCATCCTGATTTTTTTGATCACGGCAAAAAAGAAAAACAATTAAATTTACTGCTTGAAAGTTATAATATTGACCGTATTATTTTTGACACGCGCAAGCTGCACAGCATGCAGTCAAAAGAGGAATCGATACGGGAGGCGCAGCGCAAAAAACCGTCGGTGCCGGTTCGGTTTGAAACCACCGGATCGCGACCATTTATACGGTTTGTGGGCGCCAACGATACCATCAATAATGAATCTCACTTAAAGGAGTGGGCGATTATCGTGGCTGATTGGATAAAAGAAGGATTGCATCCGTATATTTTTACGCACACTCCCGACCGGCTAAGCCAGCCGGAGATGGCCCGGCGATTCCATAGCATGCTATCAGAATTAATCACCATTAACTCCATGCCGCCATGGCCGGTTGACGGACAGGATGAACAACTGAACTTATTTTAATTGACGACTATCAAATATTTATGAAGAAATTTTGGTTGGGTAAATGCGCGGCGCTGTTAATTTTTGTCATCAGTTCGTGTGCGGTTCACTCACAATCATACATACAGTTAGAGCCGCTTGGTGAAGTGATTATTCCCTATAACCATACGCAGGGCGGTACACCGGTGGGCGGATTATCGGGCCTGGCTTATGATGGCAAAAGCGATACGTATTATGTAGTGAGTGATGACCGCAGCGAGCTTGCCGCTGCCCGTTTTTATACCTTTAGTGTGCAATTAAATGAAGACGGGAGACTTGATGAACAAGGCATTAACCTGAAAGAGGTGACGTTCTTAAAATCACCCGACGGCAATAAATACAAGATTAATACTATTGATCCTGAAGGCATATCAATGGGTCCGGACAGCCTGCTGTATATTTCATCGGAGGGCGGCCGAAATAAAAGCACGGCTCCGTTTATTCAGGGATACACCAAAGAGGGCTCGTTTGCGAGAGCATTTGGCATGCCGGGCGCCTACTGGTCACAGATAAAGGCCGATCGCGCGGAGCAGGGCATTCGAACGAATCTGGCTTTTGAATCGCTCACGCTAAGCCCCGACGGCCAAAGTCTGTATGCCGCTACGGAAAACGCACTTATGCAAGACGGGGCCGCGGCTGATTCAAGCTCACCGAGCCCGGCGCGCATTATCGTCTATGATTTACAGACCGGAAAAATGATGCATGAATATCAGTACATGGTTGATGAGGTGCAGGTACTGCCCGGCAAGCGGGGACCGTTTGCAGTAAATGGCCTCTCCGATTTATTAGCTCTTGATAATGAAGGCCGACTGCTGGCTCTTGAACGCAGTTACGTGCAGGGGCAAGGCAATCACATTATGTTGTATGATGTGAGTATTAAGTCTGCTACCGATCTTAAGGGTGTTGCGTCTATGGACGATCATAAATCCATCACCCCGGTAACTAAAAGACCGGTGGCCAACTTGGGTGATTACAACATCACCATGGACAATTATGAAGGCCTGGTGCTGGGTCCGGAGCTACCCGGAGGCGGGCGGTTACTGCTCATTGTATCCGACAATAATTTTTCGGAGGTTCAGCAGACCGTTTTCGCGGCTTTCCGGCTGCATATGTAGTTGTTATTCAGCCTGTTTGCTTTCTCTAATTCGGCCATTATTATTTCAACCTTTCAACGGCTTGAAATAATCTCTGTATAAACGGTTTAAAAATCAAAACAACGAATTTAGTCATAGAACAACGGGCGTGCAGCGAATCATTCGATCATTTTTTTGATTATGCCACCAAACCGAGTATGCTAATTTTTTCAAGCCGAATTTTGTGGTACGAATAACTAATTGTTCAATTATAATCACCCTGCTAATGAGCGCAATCACTTTTTTTGATTTCAGCGAAAAACAAGATTGGTCACAATGGCAAATTGAAAATGATACGGTGATGGGGGGACGCTCATCAGCCGAATTGGTACGCAACGAGTCGAGCAATGTTCTCTTCAAGGGCACGGTTTCATTGGAAAATAATGGCGGCTTTGCCTCGGTGCAGTATCGGTTTAATCCCCTGAAGGTGTCCGATTATTCGAAGGCCGTGGTTCGCCTGAAGGGTGATGGTAAACGATATCAGTTTCGGGTGAAAGCCAACTTGAGCGACAACTATTCTTTTATTCAGTACTTTGAAACCACGGACGATTGGCAGACCGTTAAAATACCGCTGGCAGAAATGAAACCCGTGTATCGCGGCCGCGATGTAAATCGCCCCAACTTTGATGCCGACCACATAGAAGAAATCCGCTTCCTTATCGGCAATAAAAAACCGCAAGATTTTGCCCTGGAGATCGATAAAATTATGTTTGAATAATTTTTTTTATCCATTTGGATAAGCGTGATTAATTTTAGAGCAGGAGAGACCAAGTTATTACTTTTATCCCTTGTTGTGCGGTCTTACTTTTCATTCCAGTATTCTATTTTTTAAATCCATTCTCTCGTGTAAGACCCTGATAATTTCAACATAATCTCTCTCTATTTCCCGATAGAAAATGATGTGTTTATTCGCTTTTATTCCAAGCAAATTTTCAGTAATTCTGTCATAGGTTTTTCCAATACTCGGATTCTCTGCAATCTCCCCGCAATATAAAATCAGGGTTTTATAATACGTATCAGCTTGTTTTTCTGACCATTTCTCAAAAGTGTAATCCCAAATTTTGGCTAAATCCTGAACAGCCTTGTTGGTCAGTTTATATTTAGCCATTCAAATGTTTTTTTCTTTAAGCAATTTAAGATGTTTTTCAGGGTCAAAATTGTGTGCCATTCCGCTATCAACCCCTTCCTGAATGGCATTTCTTAACACTTTAACTTTATTTTCTTCTTCCTCTAAAAGCCGTAGTCCGGCACGAACGACTTCACTAACATTTTTGAATCGTCCTTCAGCTATTCGGCTTTGAACGAATTGGTCAAAATAGTTTCCGAATGATATGGATGTGTTTTTACTCATTGTAAAGTTTATTATTTAATAAGTGGTTTAATAGCCTGATGGTTCTGCCTCGGGATTGCTCATTTCAAATATACCAACAATTGGTAAAACCACAAAAATTTCGGATTACTGCCAACGGCCTGCTAAACGCAGTAACGTTCGTTGCCACCGTGGTTGGATAGCAATTTGGTGTAGCAAGTCGTTGGATCATAGTTCTAAAGACACAAGAGTGCGCCAGCACGTAAGTCCCTTTGGTCAGCTTTAGCTGAATGCTTGCTAACGGTATTTTATAAGAATAGTAGTGGGTTTTATTAACTTACTTTCCCGTTTTACAGAGACTTTTGCTTTGGGCACTGATGCCCTATTATTTTTATACGTTGTTACCCGCCGTTTTTTTTCCGTCAGATGTCTTTATTTATTTGCTCGATAGTCAAAATTCGGCTCGACAATCTACTTCTTGTTTCTGGGTCAAATCGTCCTTTAACAGTCTGTAAATGTCTTATTAATTCTGTAATATCATTATCTGTTTCTACGATAAGATATTTGATGTCATCAGGTTGAAATGATAATCTCAAATGGCTAACTTTCTCGTTATATTCAGCTTTTTGTTTTGAAGTCCGAATTTTTGAAATCGCAACAAATGGCTGAATTCCTTCGTTTTCCAAGCTTGGTACATATCTCCATTCTCTTTCGTCCGCAAATCTATAATTTTTGTCTTCTGTAATTCCTCCGCGTATTAGTTCTCCTTCATAATTTTTTACATAACGGTAAGTGTTCATTATATTCAAATAACTTGTATTCAGATTTTTGAACTTTTCGAGGTCATTTATCTTATTCAGATGAGAATATACTCCATTGAGACCAGTAATTAAATTGTCCATCAGTTCGCAATGTCGATTAACATACATTACAGGACTCAATCCATTTCTATTTGCCCATTCTTTAGTCAGTCCGATTCCAAAATTTCCATAATTCTTGGTGAATACTTTTAATTCTGAAAGTTTTAAATCGCAGAAAGAAACCATTGGGACAGCAAATTCTCTTTCATTTTCAAGACCGATTATTTTTTCTCTTGCGTAAGAAACTTTGAATGTGGTTCTCAAAATTTCATAGAGCCACTTTTTTTCGGTGAAATGGAATAATATGTCTGGATATAAACTCAATTTTTCTTTCTTGCTCAATGTTTGTCTTAAATGGTGGGTAACGACCTGCTAAACGCAGTGACGTTCGATCTTTTCAGGGGATTGAGTGGGTTCCCTCAATCCTCTGAAAAGATCTATAGAACGTTGCCCAATTGCTGTTAGCTCCTGTTGGGACACGTTTTCCCTCGAGGGGCAGGCTGAAGCTGCCTGTTGTAGTGGTAGCTCTTCCAGCAATTGGGTGTAGCAGGTCGTTGGATCACATCCCCAAAGGGACGAGAGTGCGTCAGCACGTAGTGCCTTTGTCAGCTTTAGCTGAATGTGATCCAACAGTTGGTATATGGCTTGTGGCGGTTTTCGAAGCACGTTCTTGTCCGCCCAATACGAACTTGAATAAGAATCGAAAAGCTTGAATGTACCGCTTCACCCGCCATAAGCTATATGCATTGTTGGCATTAGTTAATATTTATATAACTCTTTGTCATCCCAAAATTCTTTTGCCTCTTCAAGTCCATTCTTGTAGCTTTTTCTTATCCAAAATGCGGCCTGTTTTTTGTCTGTTAATATCCCGTCTCCATTATAGGACATAACTCCAAGGGTGTATTGTGCTTCTGCATGCCCTTGTTCGGCACTTTTTTTATACCAGTAAAAAGCCTGTTTTTTGTCTGTTAATATCCCGTCTCCATTATAGGACATAACTCCAAGGGTGTATTGTGCTTCTGCATGCCCTTGTTCGGCACTTTTTTTATACCAGTAAAAAGCCTGTTTTTTGTCTGTTAATATCCCGTCTCCATTATAGGACATAACTCCAAGGTTGAATTGAGCGTTTACAACCCCTTGTTCGGCACTTTTTTTATACCAGTAAAAAGCCTGTTTTTTGTCTGTTAATACCCCGTCTCCATGAGAGTACATAACTCCAAGGTTGTATTGTGCTTTTGCATGCCCTTGTTCGGCACTTTTTTTATACCAGTAAAAAGCCTGTTTTTTGTCTGTTAATATCCCGTCTCCATTATAGTACATAAATCCAAGGGCGTATTGTGCTTTTGCATGCCCTTGTTCGGCACTTTTTTTATACCAGTAAAAAGCCTGTTTTTTGTCTGTTAATACCCCGTCTCCATTATAGGACATACCTCCAAGGGTGAATTGAGCGTTTACATCCCCTTGTTCGGCACTTTTTTTATACCAGTAAAAAGCCTGTTTTTTGTCTGTTAATACCCCGTCTCCATTAGAGTACATAATTCCAAGGGCGTATTGTGCGTTTACATCCCCTTGTTCGGCACTTTTTTTATACCAGTAAAAAGCCTGTTTTTTGTCTGTTAATACCCCGTCTCCATTAGAGTACATAATTCCAAGGGTGAATTGAGCGTTTACATCCCCTTGTTCGGCACTTTTTTTATACCAGTAAAAAGCCTGTTTTTTGTCTGTTAATACCCCGTCTCCATTAGAGTACATAATTCCAAGGGTGAATTGAGCGTTTACATTCCCTTGTTCGGCACTTTTTTTATACCAGTAAAAAGCCTGTTTTTTGTCTGTTAATGTCCCGTCTCCATTATAGGACATACCTCCAAGGGCGTATTGTGCTTCTGCAACCCCTTGTTCGGCACTTTTTTTATACCAGTAAAAAGCCTGTTTTTTGTCTGTTAATGTCCCGTCTCCATTATAGTACATAAATCCAAGGGTGTATTGTGCTTCTGCAACCCCTTGTTCGGCACTTTTTTTTACTTCTAAAAGAGTTTCAACTTCTGTATCAGAAGCTTCCTTAGGATTATTACCTTTCTGATTAGAGCAACTGATTATAAAAAATAGTAGCAGTATTAATAAATTCGTTTTCATTTTTATCTTTTTTTAAATTTATGCCAACGATTGGGCTATAAAACGTAGGGCGTTCGAAGTGAATAATTGTCTCCCGTCGTAAAAGTAGCTAGAAGAACTGACCTAACCAATACCACTACCCACCCTATGTCTTTATAGCTATTGTTATGGCACGTTATTTTTAGTTCGCTACATTTAAAATTAAATATGTTCAGTGTTATTCTTTTCAATTATTAGTCCTGAAATATTCTGAAGTCGTTCTAAACATTGTCTGTCTGCACCAGCTAATTCTTTTACAATTTTTTTTAAACCAGAATAACATTGATTTAATACTATTATTTAATTACCAGTCAGTTGCCCAAGAGATGAATATATTTGTTAATTAGTCTAGGTGTGTCACTATCAATTAAAACTAGGTCAATACCCATTATTTCGTCACCCCGTCTGTTTGGAAAAGAAGCATTTAAATATTTATTGTATAGTTCTCTGATATCATCCATTGCTTAATGCGCCACAACGTTTGTATCACCGTAATAATTTTTTTTATAATTGTAGATTAGGGTTCTTTAGCTTGAAAGTTGTTGTAAGCAGCAGGTTAGGACTGGTTTAGCAGCTTATATTTTTTATATCTACCGCCTTTTATTATTTCCTTTATCTTCTCCGGCAACATGATCGGCATGATAGCCGCCACGCTGTCCCATGGGTTTATCTTCACCGGTTGTGGTATCCCGGCTCGTTTGATGTTCCATTTCAGAATTGATTTCCGCACCGAGTAGGATAATAAATCCCGTAAGAAAGAACCACAGCATAAGCATAATTACTGCCGCAAAACTGCCATAGGTTTCATCAAAGCTGCCAAAGTTATTTACATAAAGGCTAAAAAGCAGCGATCCTGCAAGCCAGAATACTGTAGCTATAATAGCTCCCCAGCTGGTCCATTTAAATTCAGGACTTTTACGACAGGGTGCAACTTTATAAACCGCAGCCAACGCAAACATGACTATCAGTGCCAGTATGGGCCATCGTAATAATTGAATAATTGTTTCTAATGTTGAGGGTAAACCGATCTTATCGATAAGTGCGGGAAAAGCCACAACCATTGCAATAGCAATAAAGCCGATAATAATGCCGCCTATAGTAAACAGAAGGGTAACGGCATTTAATTTAAAAAAGCCGCGTTCATCTGTTTCATCATATATAATATTTACTCCTTCAAAAACTGCCTTTGCACCTTTATTGGCACTCCAGAGACTGATCAGTATACTCAAAACTAAACTCCAGCCCAGGGATGATGCTGACTTTTCAGATTGCTTTTCTAAAATATTGCTAATCATTTGGTGTGCCTGCTCAGGAAGGACATTTGCAAGCTGGCTCATCTGTTGCGCTACCTCCGCAGGCTCCATTACCAGCCCATATATGGATAAAGCAGCTGCAATAGCGGGAAAAATTGCAAGGAAAAAATAAAATGCAATTCCTGCTGAAACGATGGATACATGGTCCTTTGTCAGCCGGTCTTTTACTCGTAAGGCAATATCTTTCCAGCCTTTCTTTGGTATTTGTGTCGGTTTTTCGGCCTTGTGACCTCTGTCGCCTGTTGAAGTAGTGCCCATAATAATATTATTTGCTAAGATTAAAAGATAATGACCGAAAGATATATAAAATTAAATCTACATCAGCCAGTCATACTTGAAAAACGGGATATCATATTAAATGTTTAATAATTGTCTACCTGTGATGCTCAGCAGCATTTACGGCGGCAACTATAATACCTTAATCTTTCTCCCCATTTATCAAATTCCAGGTTCTCTTGCTTTCGAACAGAATCCACAGCATATTTTTCAATGACCTTACCTTCTTTCCATAAAAGGTGGCCCAGCTTGAAATTCGGTATTAGCTGTCCGTCATAAAAGACGCCGCTGCCTAGTCCTGTACCTATTGTCACTATAATTACGAGTCCTGATTTGTGACGTCATGCGCCATAACGGATTTGCTAAAATTAGTACACTAGA
>Ga0306900_1000833_pt1 | contig 11912 bp, 28 predicted proteins | sample AntRauMFilla3765_FD_190416 | JGI IMG/M metagenome (GOLD analysis project Ga0306900, IMG submission 190416) | Saline lake microbial communities from Rauer Islands, Antarctica - Metagenome Filla 3 #765 (v2) (version 2) | ecosystem: Environmental > Aquatic > Non-marine Saline and Alkaline > Saline ... | reverse complement strand
TGTTCCTCATACTTTTCACCGTAGGTAGCTTAGAACGTGCCCTCAGAGGCTTGTTTTTCGCTTTTAAGGGGGTCTTAGGCTTCTTTGCCACACTTTGTAGCTTTTTGCGTTTCAAAGCCTGTTTTTCCCTTACTTCTTCTGGGGACTGTTGACGAAAACCCGAGCGTTTAAGAGCCATTTACTTTTTACTTTTAAGGTAGCAGATAAACAACAGGCAGTAGTTTGCCATGTCTAGTAGTGTGTCTTCCACGCTTTCATCTTTTACTTGTAGGGTTCCGTTCTTCACAAATCCAGCTACCCGCATAATCTTATCAGTCAGCCGAGTGCAGAAGCCTTGCTCTGTAGATGAAAAGCCCATAGTTTCTACCATTTCAAAGTTCTTAAAGGGTCGTGAGGTGTCTCCAGTGTAGTCGGCGTTCTTGGCTTTGGTTATCTTTAGCATCTTCGCTGTGAGAGCTTCAAAGTCTTTTAGATATTGGTCTTGCTTAGTCATACTATTTAGTCTTAGCCGCTAACTCTTTTCGTCTCTGCTTTAGTAGTGCTTTTAGCCAGTCTTCTGTCCAATGATAATTCTTTACACTGGTGTTCCATATTTGTCCTGCTTCTGTCCGCTCATGTACATTTAATGTGTAACCAAAGCTACTGACAAACTTTTGTAGTGTCTTAAGCTCGCTTTCGAAGTCGTTAAATATTCCATCATCCTTTATTGGGGTGGTAAGTGACAGGTCTGCCTCTATCTGGTGTTCTAGTGCGTAAGCCCAGTCAAACATTTCGTCGGCAGTAAGCTCTACGGTGTATTTTGTGATTTCCATACTATTTTGTATTAAGGTCTAACCAGAGTTTTGCTACGGCTTCTTCTGGGGTTGCGCCTCTTGCTTGGTACTTATAACCATCAACATCATTCCATAGTTGAGTGTCTTTATAAGCAGTCCACATCCCACCGTAGTTTCTTTCTAACCCCAGTGATTTTTGTTCTCCACACGCTTCTATTAGGTCTGATAGGGTTGGTATGTAGCATAATGTTTCTTTATCGCTGTTGTCTCCTACGTACTGGAACGTGCCTACATTGAGTGCCCGATTAGGGTCTGCCTGCGGAAACCCTGCATCTTTTAGCTTCTTAGCTAATTCGTATTGCATACTATTGATTGTTATAAAATGATTCAAACTCTTGCTCCTCTTGGCTTGGCCACTTAGTTTGCAAGCCGTAGTTTTCTTGTAGGTGTAGTGTCACTACCTTTTCCACTTCGGTCATTTCCTTAGTAGTTAGTTGGGCGGTGCTTTCCTTGCCGTACATTGCTACCATGTAGTGGAACCAGATAACTTCTTTAATAAACTTGCCGGTGATGGGGATACTCGCGTCGCTGAGGTCTTCTACCATTGTCTTGCGGTCTACACCTTGCTGCTCACATTCTGCGCTCACCTCTTCAAACCACTTGTACAGCGACTTGTTCTGTGCTGAGCTGCGTTGTTTTTCTGTTTGCTCCATAGGGTTTTAGTATTCTGTATACTCAGGTCGAATAATAAACTTAGGATTTTTCTTTTCGAGCTTTTCTACTAGTTGTTTTAGGGCAGTAATTTCATCTGCTGCTATAGACTGGTAGTTCTTCATTCCTACTACGCTTGCTGTGAAACCTGTATTGCCTTTAGTGGGCTGTATTACAATTGCTTTCATATACGCTATTCTTATCTATTAAGGTGATGCTGTGCAATACAGAGGAGGCACAGACGGCAATTAAGCTGGTTTCCCCCTCTATGCAACACACCATCTATACATTAAGGTGTGTTTTTAGTTTTAGTAAGGTTTTAGTGTCATAATTTTTTTGTTATTAAGATAAGTCCTTTATACATTAAGGACTAAGGTGAGGATAAGAGGCAAGGATTTGCCGAGAGAGCGTCTGATTTGTGTACCCAAACCGTTATTGCCCTGTCTGGATAAAAAACCCAGCATCTTCTCGTAAAGTCACCTTACATAACAGTAATCGCTGTCTATAATCCATTTCTCCGAGCACTAACGTTCACGGTAGGGAATTGAACCCAAATTTTAGCGTCTACCTATTCCGCCACTCCTACCCTCGCTTTAATTCTCAATGTACTGTGATGATGGGCACTGCCCCTCGCTCTATGAACTTGGAGTCCTTAATACGCTTCCTCTCCAAGCCCTACTTAGACTACTCTAAGCCTGTGATAAAGGGAGGCGCAATACCAATCATTTTGTACTGTGTAAGGGGCAGGAGGGGAATGACCGTTCGCATACATCCCAACATCGGATAGCTGATGCCGTCCAGTTGTAGTTTAGTTAGCGATGAAGCCAACCTACGAAGTATTCTCCCCCTCCTGTCTCCCACCTCCTCTACTTTACCACTATCCCTCTCTATTACAATGGGAGTTGTCCACAGGTACTTTTTAAAGCAATTCTGCTAATACGTTCTGTTTCTTGTTCTCTCATTTCCTCTACAAATGGTTGTAGGTGAGGATTTACATTTGCGTTACACATTGAGTACATCGGTTCTGTAATAATGTGACACAGCTCGTGACATAGTACATCTCTTATGTAGTTGTCCGTGTGGTGTTCCATAATAGGGTAGCATCGAATAGTAGACCGCAAGTACGTCATACTAATAGTGTTGTCCATACCGACTGTTGAGTTATCGTTGCAGTTTTCTGTTTCGTAGATTACTTCTATTTCCCAATCTTGAAGGTTAAGCAATCTAATTAACTTAGGCAAGTGTTTGTTAATTGATTTTTTTCTTTTCATATTCTATAACTTAACAAAGTCTTCTGCATCTAATAAAGCTTGGATTACGTCGCTACTAGTTCCGTACTTTTTAAGGATGTACTCCTGGTCTTTTCCGGACTCTAATAGGCGACACAGTTTCTCTACTAAATAGTTTTCTTCTGGGTGTGGCATTTCGATAAGTGTAGCACGTTGGTTAGGTGGTTTTTCGGTTATCCCCAAGGGTGTTGTTCTCCAAGAATGTCTCCACGTTTAATCCATATCTTCCAGAGATTACTGCCTGGGCTGATGACGAGTACCTCGGCTTGCTCTCCGCTCGTCTTGCCTGTCGGTATAGCTTGAACTCCTGCTCCTGTGATGGGGTGTCTAACTTTGATGTATTTTTCGTTGGCATATTTCATTGTAGGCTTGTAATATTCTTTGGTCGGCTCGGTCAAAGGCTGCGTCTTGTTTGTCGTAGTCGTGAGTGTTTATCTTTTCAGACAGCTTGACGTAGTGCCCGCCAAACTTTTCTGCTAGGTCTATCTGTTGCATGCGGGCTAGTTGCTCAACCGTGTGACCAATCTCTAATAAAAGTTCTTTGTCTAGTTTTTTGGTGGGTGAAAACATACTAGAATTGGTCATCTGCGTGTACTTCTTCTTTAGCTCGGCTCTCTAGGTTACTGCACCACTCGGCTGCTGCTGAGGTGAACTGGTAATCTCCACTTGCTAAGTCAAAGGCTGCTCCGGCGTTTGTGTTGATTCCAGTGAATCTATTCTTTTGCATCGACACCAGCACTTTGTTGTCGTAGGTTCTGGCCTTGCCACTCTTTACGTTATTCCGCCACAACAGTAACACTTGGTCTAACTCTTGGCGGATAGCTGATGAGCCTTTGAGGTCGCGGAGCTGAGGTGCTGATTCTTCTTCCATCTGTGAAAGCTGAATGAGGATTACTATTACCACGTTCCACTTGATTGCTAGGTGTTTTAGTCCCTGGAGTTTCTTTTCTATCCGTAAGTGTTCACCTTCTCTACGATAGTCTGCTCCCACTTCAATGTATCCCATGTGGTCTATCATGACCATCTTTGAATTGTACTTAGCGATTGCCTCTACAATGCGTTGCTCTATCCAGTCGGGGTCTACGTGGGCGGAGTGTTTTTTAGGTGACAAATAGTTGGGGATAAACTGTCCGTTCTCGTGCCGCTGTTCGATAAGTTCCTCGCTTGATTGCTCTAATGGGATAAGGACAGGGCTGAGTGATTCGTATTGCTTTAGTACCCATAATCCAAAGGCGGTCTTTCCGTGGCCTGACTGTGCGCCAATACCAATCATTTGCTGGGGTCTAAATCCACCAGTGATACGGTCAAACTCCTCTACTCCTGACTTGTGGGTTTCTCGTTTAGGCTTTAGTTTGATTTCCTCTAGGGTGTCGTGTGCCCAGACTAAAGAGTATTCACCTGAGTATTCACGAGCTACTACTTTTAGGCGTTCCAATCCTTCATCTGAAACGATAGAGTTTGCCAGGTTTGCTTTGTCGGCTTCTATTTTCTTGATTAGGTCGTTTATGTTCATACTTGTTTTAGCTTAAACTCGCCCAGCTTTGTCCACTTGCTATCTAAGTCGTAGGGTGAACTGATTTGGGGGCAATACTTTTCTTCTCGGTTGGCTTGATAGTACAATAGCGCACTTCTAACTTTGGCGGGGGTTCTTTCTGTGTATAAGTTCTCACAAGCCAAAAGTTGAGTTTTGTTTACTCTCCAATTGCCGGGGTTCTTTCCTAAGACCTCCTGAAAGATTTTACAAATAGCAGGTGCGTTGGGATATTTCTTGGTTCGGGGTTTTAAAGGTTCAACTATTTCACCTGAGTCATAGTCAACTACCTTCTCTTCTTTGTTTTTATTCCACATATTTACTGTTTGAGGCGAACCTGTTTCGCCTATTATAAGTTTAGTTAAGTTAAGTAAAGTACGATACCGTATGCATACCCTATGTATAGGGTATATTTCAAGTACAATTTCAGGCACTTCTTTTAAGATTCTTGCAATACCTTCTTCAATTTTAGGGCTAGTAGATTGGTGTTTATAGTGATTAAGCAAAACTATCCAGCCACCTCGTACTGCAATTTTGTTTGAATCCTCAAATCTTTTTAGTATCTGCTCAATTACCTGCTTATCAAAACCAGTATTACTGCAAATCCATCTTATATTAGCCTCATAAATTCCTGCTACATTTTGCCGTTCGTTGGTAAGAAGAAAAACCCAAACAAGTTTTTCTGATGGGTCGAGGTCGTAAAACCAAGAGTCAGACCACATCTCGTCTTTAATTGGACGTTGAGAACTCATGATTTATTCTTATTACACCTACTTGACTTATATTTATAATGGTTTGGTTTGCATACGAGTCGTCATTTTCACAAAACCTCACTTTTAAAAACTTTTCATCACCAACAAAAATACTATTGTTAGTAATGTATTCGTCTAAAGACCAGTCTCCATCAAAAGAGCATCTATATTTGCGTCCGTTTTTCAAAACTACTTCTACTACGGTTTCTGTTTCCATAGGGTACTAAAAAAGCACAAAGTAGAAAAGAGGAGTAAACACTAGTCTCTCGCTAGCTGGGGATTACTCCCCTCCTCTTCTCTACGCTGTGCTTGTTATTGAGAGAGATTTATAACATAACAGGATATAGTTTACAATCACCTGCTATGCCTCTATTATACCACGCCCAAAAAACAACAAACTCACAAAGATAACAGAAATGGGGATAACTAGCAAGGGGGTACACAAAAACCGCACTGAGGCGGTTTTTCTGTTTGTTCAGTTGGGTTACTTCTTTAGCTCAACAGTCCATGCCCAAGAAATACCAATAAGCATTGAGATACCTGCTAGAGTGGCCATGCCGTCTTCGATGTACCAGCCAAATACTCCTGACAGGAACATTACTCCGTATGGTACTGATACTAGTAGTAGTGGTGTTTTCATATAGTTAAATTAGAAAGGAATAGAATCTTCATCAATAACGGGTGCTGCTTGTTCTCCTGCTGGGACTTGTTGAGCAACAGGTGGCTGTGCTGTGTCTTGTGGTTGCAGGTCTACAAATACTACACCGTCACCGATAAAGTTAGTGTTAGCTTTTGCTGCGCGTTCTTCCTTAGTTGGTGAGTCTGCTACAAAAAACTTCTTTACAAGTGCCCACGTTTCACCACTAGCGATAGTCTTAAAGTTTTCTGGCCTTACTTCTACAACGTCCATCTTGTACTCTTTTGCTGTCATTTCTACACCGGCTGCGTTGGTGTACTTTCGCTCTACTATTCGAGTCTTGTCGATTTTAGTAAGGTCGATATTTACTGTGATTTTTTGCATATATGTTTTAAATTAAAAGGGCAGTTCTTCTACTTCTGAGGCTGGATAATCTACGTTTGTGTTTCCAACCTTCTGCACTGTTGGTGTACTTGCCATCGTACCATCGTCGTCTTCATCTTCCAATCCTAACATGGTGACAAGTGCATAACGTCGGTAGTAGGTAAGGTTGCTTCCAATCTTCTGTGGGTTTGCCATGTCCACAAAAGGGAGGAAGCCTTGAATCTGTGACAGCTCCGTGCCTTCTGTTTCTGTGTCGACTAAGGTAGTAAGTAGTCCGTCTTTTGTTGGTGCTTGGATGATTACTACACCTAAGTCATTTAGTGGCTTGGTTACTTTTCCCAGCACCTCATTTAGGTTAGCGTAGGTGTTTTTAAAGTGTGGGTTTTTTTCTCCTTTCTTGATTGTAATGCCTTGCTTTTGGAACGCTAGTAGCTTTTTGTAAATCATATCTATTTCTTATTCTTAATGTCCTGCTCCCTACACCACTTGTGTATAGGTAGTTCGTCCAGGACTAGTCTTTTAAATGCTTTGGTGAGTCCGGTGACTTTTCCTTTGATGGGTCTTTCTATTTGCATATTACCACGGGCGATTTAGTTCTTCTGTTGATAGTCCGGTAAGTGCAAACTTTGGGTACAAGTTTCTAAATGCTAGATTTTTTCTCTTGCCTGGAGTCATACTCATCACTTCATTATGTCTAGCCTCACTTGCTTTTGTTTGCTGCTTTCTTTCTCGGTATGCGTCATTAGCTGTGTCTTCATCAAAGATTTGTTTCATACTATTTAGAGTTAGTGCTTGCGTACATTTCTACTGTGTGGGCAAGCATTCTTGTTAAGTGCCACTTCTCTGCGTAGGCGATGAGCAGGTCGATGTCTGTTTTTTCAAGCCATCGCTCGTAGTTGTCTTGGAATGTATCCTTGTTACCCGCTGACTCTGGTTCTTCTTCTGTAAATGTGCTGATAAGGAAGTCCTCGAATGTTTGTTCCATAGTTATTTAGTTACCTTCTGAATAATCGTCTGGCTCTACTAGCTCTGTTTCTTCTCGCTCTCCTGTGCTTAGTTCTGTTGCTATGTCGTCGTGCATATTTCTTATTTATCTTGCTATAAGTACATAGTACACCCCTTGTTTTAAACGTCAAGTGTTTTCATTTAATACCTGTGGATAACGATATGATAGTTATACACACCCAAAGTCTTGACGTTATATTTAATGAGTGTACTATGGTAGATGAAGTTACAAGTTAAGGAAAACCAAATGCAGAAAGTACGAAAAACTATTTGGTTACTAAGTGAAGTGGCAGAACATTTAGACAAAAAAGCCAAAGAAAAAAACACCACTATAAGCGCATTAGTAGAAGACTTAATCAAGAAACTAAAATGAAATCCCACGACATCAAAAAGCCAAAGCAACGCCAGATGAAGGTACTAGTAGGAAAGCGTCACCCCCACATTATGAGCTGGGCAGAGTCACTGAGACAGATAGCAAAAGTATAGTATGAAGAACTGTACTGGATGCAAACAAGAAAAGGAGTTGAGTGAGTTCACCAAGAATCTATCTAAAGAAAGCGGGAAACAAGAAAAGTGCAGAGTGTGTATGCAGCTACCCAAGCCACCCAAGACCTCACACAGCTACAAGGACTACATAGAGAAGGCAGGACTCTCAGATTATAAGCAAACTTACCTCCGAATAAATTAAACATGAAAAACAAAACACATTTCACCAACCTGACCTCAGAGATTTACTCAAAAGACCGCACCATAGATACACTGTCACTTATCTGTATCGGAGCCGGGGCAGTTGCTCTACTCGCTGTACTCTACTGGATGGGAGCCATTGTAGATATGTTTATTAGTTTAGTTGATATTGTATGAGTACACCACTAGAAGTAATAAAAAAGGGAGAGCAGGAGTTTGAAGACGCTTTGTTTCAATATGAAACTGTGGCAAGTAAAGACGGATTTTCAGAACAGTACCCGACGATAGAATACGAAAGAGGAAAAGTATTTCTTAAACGTCAAACCCTAGCCCTACTCCAAGCACTACATGACGAGCTAAAGGGGAATAGATTGACTGTAGATGATTTTGAAAACAGTGTTTACGGTAGATACCCAGAATTTTGCGCAGGTATGAACCAACAAAACCAGTTTATCCAAGACCAACAAGACAACCTACAAGCCTTAATTAAAAAGATACAAGCATGAGCGTCTCAGTCAGCGTAGTTGTCCTTTGTACGATGTACAACATGCTAGTGAGTAAGTGCGTACCACCAGAGTATTATCAGATGGAAGTAACAATATGTGAGCTATGACAAAACAAGAACAGAGAGCCGCAGCCTGGGAAGCCTATAAAGCTATCCAAGAACCAGCATGGGAAGCCTATGAAGCTATCCAAGAACCAGCATTGAAAGCCTATCAAGCTATCGAAGTACGAGCCTGGAAAGCCTATGAAGCTATCAAAGTACCAGCCCGGAAAGACTATAAAGCAGAACTAGAGAGAATCGACAACAAACCAGACAAAGACATTATCGAAGTGGACGGCAAGCGTTATCAACTAATTAAATAACACCTATGACACTCACTTACGAACAAAATCGTGCAAGAATAATTGAGTTAGAAAGACTAAAAGAAAAAGTTTTGTGTGCTGAAATTACTTTTCCGCCAAAAATGCAAAAAGAGTTAGGAATCCATGGCTTTACCATGAAAGCAAGCGAGGTATTAGATTTTGTAGAAAGCGAGTTTGATAATGGTGACGGTTATCCTGTTACTTTTACAGTTAAGTACATGATGAGAAGCAATAGATGGATTGAGAATTTACCGGAAGCAGATATTTAATAACACCTATGACTAACATACTAAGCGTAGAGGAGGTGGTCGACAACTTTGGCAAGCAATTCGATGAGTTAAAAATGAAGCCATCAAAAAAATCAATGCCTGGATTGGAAAGAGAATTACTGAAAGACTTTATGCGTAAAGCCCTCACCGCCGAACGTGAAGCAGGTAGAGAGGAAGAGCGAGCAAACATCCCGGTCAGCTTTTTACGGCAATGGATAAATGAAGACATGAAACAACCCCACCAAGAGCTGGTGACAAACGAGGACATTATGAGATTTATAAACATCGGCTATGGAAAATAACTCCAACCGACTAGAGTTAGACAACCCTTAAATATGACAAAACTACTCGCCCTTATCGAATTTAAAAACCCGATAAGCCCGGAGGAAGGAGAGCACCCGGAATATATTGCTCAGTCGTTCCTCAACCAGAAGATAGGACAACTCAATCCAATTACTGTGAAAGTAATCCCAGATTTATCAAAAGAACAGATAGAACAGTTCGGTGTATGAAAGACACCCACTGCCCCTACTGTAAGGGCAGACTCATTATTCCATCATGGGTAATATGTGACAAAGAGGGCTGCTTGAAAAAAAAAGAGTCTGAAAGGTATCAGCGACTTAAAACTGTGGAAAAGTCAAATGCTTGATAATTGACATGGTACAATTCGAGTGTGAAAAAAGTATTTATCGTAGGTGACTTACACGCCCCGTTCGACCTTGACTCCTACTTCTCATTTTGTAAGGCACAGTACAAAAAGTATAATTGTAACGCAGTAGTATTTATTGGTGACGTAATCGACTCTCATGCTTCGAGCTACCATGAGTCAGACCCAGACGGTATGAGTGCAGGGAACGAGCTAGAGGATGCCGTCAGACGCTTAAAAAGGTGGCATGACGCGTTTCCTAAAGCAGATGTGATATTAGGCAACCATGACCGTATAGCAGCCCGTAAAATAGCTTCTGCGGGCTTATCTAAGAAATGGTCTAAATCATTAAAAGAAGTGCTAGAAGTCCCCACCTGGACATTCCACACTAAACTAGAAATAGACAACGTGGTTTATATTCACGGAGAAGGCGCAACCGCTAGAACAAAAGCCACCCAGTTAGGCAAGAGCGTTGTACAAGGACACCGGCACACCGAGAGTTACGTGTGGAATCACACACTAGAAGATAAGAACATATTTGGTATGCAAGTAGGTACGGGGGTAGATGGAAACAGTTACGCCTTTGAGTATGCAAAACACTTCCTACCACCGGCAATCAGTTGTGGAGTTGTTCTAGGAAAACAAGCAATGGTGATACCGATGGAGAAAAAGTGATTATGGTAAAATAGTAGTTCACCTTAAATTTACACCATGTCACTTGATACCCTTAGCGGCCTTATCGGCCAAACCATTATTCGTGTCGCCCCGTGCGGACAAACATCACAATTAACCATTACTAAAAGAGAGGACGCGGTGTATCTATACAGCTTTCAGTCTATAGGGTATAAGCTAACTATTATTTAGTATGGACGAAATTAAAGACCCGTTTACAGACGAAACGCCAACGGTGAGGATTCACGAAGGTAACCAAGAAGAGTGCAGTAGCTGCTCATCTTAAACCGTGCTATAATATACGTAGCTCCACAGCACATTCCCCACCCCCCCGATACTTATCCCCACAGTCCTCCATGAGGGCTTTTCTTATTTGGTATAATATATGAGGAGATGATTGGTAGTTTCCACCATCAAAGCACATTGACAAAACGGAGTAATCACCATGAAGAAATCAGCTTGCTGTTGGTGCGATGCCATTGTCAATGTCCGCGATGACTTTGACCAATGGAAAGATATGGTTGCCTGTTCAGACGGTTGCCGTGCAGCAGACTTGCTGTTTCGGCAGCACTTCTCAGATGAAGAAATCAACCGGCGTGCTCACTATCGCTTTCTCACTACTGGAGAAGACCATGACTAAAAAAAACACTTTTAGCAGATGGCTGAACCGTGTGACTGGTGGTAAAGATGAATTATTTTGCCATACGTTATATATCAAAGCCCGCACGAACGGCGGCCTTTGGCTCGTTCTTGAGTGGCTCGTGAATCTTGGCTTTCTACTGTTCAGCAAAGAAAAGAACCATGTAACCACCAACTACTACTGGCAGCGAGGTGTCTATCGTGAAGCGCATCAAAAAGAAAGCGTTACACAGGCGCAGGAAGGGAGTGCAGGACATGACTAAACGTAGGAAGCCGCAAGATACCAACACGCACCACCGTCTCCCTCGCAGCAAAGGCGGTGGTAACGATACAAACAATCTCGTACAAGTGAATGTGACCAAGCACCGAGCCTGGCACACTTTGTTTCAGAACTACTCTCCGGAGCAGATTGCTGAGATAATCAATGCCACCTGGATACCAACAAACTGCAAAATGGTAGTGAGGAGGACTCATGACCAAGCTGAACAGATGCCAAAACCACCGCTGCCGGAAGTTCATTGACTCTCCGGCAACCTACTGCTCGTTCTATTGCAAGACCCAACACTACGCTCACATCAAAAGGTACTCAGATGCAAAAGATACAGCACTGTGCAAATCCGAACTGCCGCCTGATACTTCGGGCAAAGAAGTTCCCTATCCGCGTGGGGAGTAAAACGTATCACAGACTTTCGTGTTATTTTGAACACCAAACCGCACTCAACCGTACACTGGAGAAAAGAGATGAAAATGCTGCTGCTCGTGCTTTGCTTGACCCTACCAGCGATTAGTTTCGCTGGAAAGGTACTCACTGACCGGACTGACTGTGTTGTGGAAAGTACCCCCAACATAGCAGGCAAGTGCCAATTGGCTCGTGATGATGAAGGAACGGTATGGCTCATATTCTGGGACAATACCAAAAAGATACGGTTCATCCGTACAAAAAAAGACGGCGAGTACATTTATATGTACCAACGCAAACTGGGTATCCCAGTATAAAAACTAGCAGCCCTGCTATTGTTCAGGGCTGCTTTATTTGCTATAATAGACACA
>Ga0306900_1000809_pt1 | contig 12127 bp, 5 predicted proteins | sample AntRauMFilla3765_FD_190416 | JGI IMG/M metagenome (GOLD analysis project Ga0306900, IMG submission 190416) | Saline lake microbial communities from Rauer Islands, Antarctica - Metagenome Filla 3 #765 (v2) (version 2) | ecosystem: Environmental > Aquatic > Non-marine Saline and Alkaline > Saline ... | reverse complement strand
AACGACTTCTCTGCTTTCCAACACCGACCAGCGGTGGCTGTTGGTGCGAAAGTAAAGCGAGGCGATTTATTGGCTGATACCACCTCAACTGACAATGGGCAAATTGCGGTTGGGCAAAATGCCATGGTGGCGTTCATGTCATGGAATGGTGCCAACTACGAAGATGCGATCATCATTTCTGAGCGATTAGTGATGAAGAGTAAGTTCTCCAGTATCCACCTCGACGAGCTTGAAGTAGCGGTACGAGACACCAAGCTTGGACCAGAGGTAACCACCCCTGATATCCCGAATGTGTCTGAGTTAAAACTACGAAACCTAGATGAGACCGGTGTCATCCGCATTGGAGCCGAGGTACGACCAGGTGATATCTTGGTTGGAAAGGTAACTCCAAAAGGAGAAACACAGTTGACTCCAGAGGAACGACTCTTGCGGTCAATCTTTGGTGAAAAGGCGAAGGATGTAAAAGACACCTCACTACGACTCGACGCCGGAAAGCGAGGTCGAGTAATCGGGGTCAAAATCTTTACCCGAGAAAATGGCGACAACCTCGAAAGCGGAGTGATCAAAAAGATCCTCATCACCGTGGCTCAAGTACGAAATGTATCAGTTGGTGACAAGCTGGCAGGACGACACGGTAACAAAGGGGTTATCTCACGGATCCTTCCAGAAGAAGATATGCCGTACACAGCAGACGGAACGCCAGTTGATGTTCTGTTAACCCCGCTTGGTGTGCCGTCACGTATGAACCTGGGGCAGATTCTCGAGCTACACCTTGGTATGGCAGCTAACACACTGGGCTACCAGGCAATCGTACCCCCATTTGCCGGAGCTAACGAGCATGACGTTAAGGCCGAACTCAAAGAAGCCGGATTAGCCGAAGACGGTAAAATCCAACTACGAGATGGTCTAACCGGTGAAGAATTTGCTGAGCGAACTGCGGTGGGATACATGTACATCCTCAAGCTGCACCACATGGTAGAAGATAAGATCCATATGCGATCAATTGGTCCATACTCTCTTATCACCCAGCAACCACTTGGCGGTAAGGCACAAATTGGTGGACAGCGATTTGGAGAAATGGAAGTCTGGGCACTCCTTGGATACGGAGCAGCCTATACGCTTCGCGAAATGCTTACCATTAAGTCCGACGATATTGTCGGTCGGTCAGCCGCCTTTGATGCAATCGTTCGCGGTGAAAAGATCGGGCACCCACACACACCAGCCGCCTTCAACGTACTGTTGAACCAGCTGCGTGGACTAGCGCTTGATGTAAAGCTAGAAAAAGAGGAACGACCACGTCGAAATTATCAGGAAGCTGAATCAGCGTAATAATTGCCTATGTCTAACGAATCAACTTTCAAAAAAACTGAGTTCAAAAAGCCGCCAATGATTCCAACTAACTACACCAGTGTTGGACTCAAGCTGGCTGACCCAGAAACCATCCTCGATTGGTCATGGGGTGAAGTCACCAAGCCGGAAACCATCAACTACCGAACTCAGCGTCCTGAAAAACACGGTCTGTTCGACGAGCGAATCTTTGGTCCAGTTGAAGACTACGAATGTAGTTGTAAAAAGTATCGAGGGATACGATACAAAGGGATCATCTGTGAAAAGTGTGGAGTAGAAATCACCCGGGCAATTGTACGTCGGGACCGAATGGGGCACATTGACCTGTGTGTACCAGTGTCACATATCTGGTTCTTACGTGGGGTGCCGTCACGAATCGCTATGATCCTTGGGATCACTGCTTCGTCAGTAGAAAAAGTCATCTACTTTGCTGGTTACATCGTCACACATGTGAGCGAAAGCGATCGAGCGCGTATCATGAACGAGCTTGATACCGAATATAAAACGAAGCTTAAAACGTTGCAAAACGAAGAAGCTCGTGACGCGCTCAAGACCCGAGCAGATGATACTGCAAAAGAAATCAAGTCTATCCAACAAGGAACTGTGCTTGATGAAGCTACCTTCCACAAGTTCTCAATCAAGTATTCAACTCTGTTTGAAGCAAAGATTGGTGCTGAATCAATCTACGAACTATTTAAAAATATTGACCTAGCTAAACTAGTGCAAGAGCTCGAAGAGCGATACACCAAAGCTGGCGCAATGGAGCGACTTAAGATCGATAAGCGGCTGACGCTGATTCGAGGCATGTTAAACGCCGGAGTTCGACCAGAATGGTTGTTCTTAACTCGAATCCCAGTGGTACCACCAGCGATTCGACCGATGGTTGCACTCGAAGGAGGACGACACGCATCATCTGACCTCAACGATCTCTACCGTCGAGTGATCAACCGTAACAATCGACTCAAGAAATTGATCGACATTCAAGCGCCAGACGTGATCTTGCGTAACGAAAAACGAATCATGCAAGAGGCAGTCGACGCGCTGATCGACAACTCTATCCGACATGGTGGCGGTGCGTACGCATCAATGAGTCAAGCACAACGACGACCACTCAAATCATTGTCTGACTACCTCAAGAGTAAACAGGGATACTTCCGACAAAACCTACTGGGAAAGCGAGTAGACTACTCTGGACGATCAGTGATTGTAATCGGACCAGATCTTGCGCTAGACCAATGTGGACTGCCAAAGCATATGGCCTTGGAACTGTTTCGACCGTTTGTCATTGCAGAACTTCTGAAACAAGAGTTGGCGTACAACATTCGTGGCGCTGGACGTTTGGTTGAAGATGGAGTGCCAGAAGTATGGGCTATCCTCGATGATATCGTACACAAAAAGTACGTAATGTTGAACCGAGCGCCGACCTTGCACCGTCAAGGTATCCAGGCGTTCCGTCCAGTACTGATTGAGGGTAATGCAATCCAGGTCCACCCACTAGTATGTACAGCCTTTAACGCCGACTTCGATGGTGACCAGATGGCGGTCCACGTACCACTGTCTGACGAAGCGCAGCTGGAAGCAAAGATGATCATCTCTGCAAACCACAACATCCTCAAGCCTGGTTCGAGTGAGCCGGTAGTATCTGAAGGATTTAAAGATATAGCACTTGGTGCGTTTTGGATGACTCGAGAAATCGAAGGAGCCAAAGGAGAAGGAAAAGCCTTCTCTTCACCAAACGATGCAATCAACGCCTACGACTACGAAATTATCGACCTCCGAGCCAAGGTAAAGGTACTGGCAACAGATACAGCCAAGTATTCACAGTACGAAGGAGGAATCTTCGAAACTACTGTTGGTCGACTTCTGTTTAACTCAGTACTGCCAAGTGACCATGCGTTTGTAAACGAGCAACTTGGTCAACGAGAACTGTTCCAAATCATCATCGACTTGATCGATGAACAGGGGACAGAGATCATTCCAAAGATGGTTGATAAGATCAAGAAAAACGGATTTAAATTCGCAACCAAGTCAGGAATTACCTGGGGAATTGATGAGGTGGTTGTACCAAAGGAAAAGCCAGGTATCGTATTTGATGCCCGCGAGGAAGAATTCGAAGTGCGTGGTCACTTTAACGAAGGGCTCCTTTCACGAGATGAGCGAAAACGACAAATTACAACCATCTGGACCAAAGCCAAAGATGCGATTGAAAATAAGGTTGAAGAGCAACTAGATGTCAATGGATCAGCCTACACGATGTGGAAGTCTGGAGCTCGAGGGAGTATCCGACAGATTTCACAGATGACCGGTATGAAAGGACTTATCTTGAACACACGAGGTGAAACTATTGAGTCTCCCGTTATTTCTTCTTTCATGGAAGGATTGTCACCAATGGAGTACTTCAACACCACTCACGGTTCGCGAAAAGGGCTAGCCGACACGGCGCTTCAGACTGCTAAGGCTGGGTACTTGACTCGTCGACTCTTCGTAGTTGCGCAAGATGCAATTGTAACCGAAGCTGATTGTAAGACAAAAGCTGGAACCGTAATCGGTCGCATCTCAGCTTCTGGAATTGAAATCGCCTTCTCAAAAGCTATCAAAGGACGAATCTTGGCAGCAGACGCTGTCGACGCAAAGGGCGTGGTTATTTTCAAGAAAGGACACCTACTCACCCGACTTGACGCGATTGCAGTAGAAGCGACCACCTGTGAATCTGTAGAGGTTCGGTCACCGATGACCTGTAAGACGCTCCGTGGAGTATGTCAGCAATGTTACGGAATCGACCTGACCAACAACAAACTGGTAGATATCGGAGAAGCTGTTGGTACAATCGCTGCCCAAGCGATTGGGGAACCAGGTACCCAGCTAACGATGAACACCAAGCACAAGGCTGGTACGGCGACGACAGAAGGTGACGTGGCGCAGGGACTTCCTCGAGTAGAAGAGGTGTTCGAAAAACGACAACCAAAGATCCCAGCTGTGGTAGCCAAGTACGCCGGTGTCGTCACTGAAGTGCGAACCGAAGGTCGCGAGAGAGTGATCGTGGTTGCACCAGACATGACAGCTTCAGAAGCACCAAAGAAAAAAGACGCTACCGAATACCGCGTCGACTACCGACGAGTAGAAGCCGTCGTGACCGGAGACACGGTCACTCGTGGTCAACTACTTACCGACGGATCAGTCCTACTGCCAGAACTATTTAAACTGGCTGGTCAAGAAACCACCCAGGACTACATCATTTCTGAAGTAAACAAAATCTACGAACTACAGGGTGTGACAATTGCCCGCAAGCACATCGAATTGATTGTAAAGCAAATGATGTCCCGAAAGAAAATTACCGAACGAGGAGAATCAAAATTCACCCCGGGTGAGGTAGTTGAAGAATGGGTCATCGAAGAAGAGAACGATAAACTCAAGGCCGAAGGCAAAGCTATCGCCAAAGGTGATCGATTGATCATGGGCATCACCGAAACCTCGCTAACACGAAAGAGCTTCCTGTCAGCGGCATCGTTCCAAAACACGACCCGAGTACTGATCAACGCTGCCGTCCGTGGTAGTGAAGACAACCTCGCCGGTCTGATGGAAAACGTGATCATCGGAAAGTTGATCCCAGCGGGGTCAGGTTTCAAAGGATCGAAGAAGTACGACATGATTAAAGAGATGCAAGCGAATCAGGACTAACACCACCTACTTCGTTGATCTGCAGGTTTGACCGCTCACCGTACTCTTGTACGACTCGCGTCCAAACCTTTGATCGCCTCGCATCTGCCATCACTCTTGGTTCCGCTACAAAAAGCCGACGCATAGCGCCGGCTTTTTGTGTGTGGTATCTGAGTGCCTAAAGGCCGAAAATGTAAACCCAGCCACCAGACTGAGACTCAGCGGTTTCGCGCCCTTCTGGCACTGCAAATGCTTCGCTACAGCATGGTGGCGGGGTTTACTTTGTGATGTGGTGTTCATAGAAACTAACAATAAATAACGTATCATATATGATAAGTTATTTTATGTCTTATAGTTTCTATAAAGGTTTCATTTGAGTCTCTCGTAATAAAAAACCGCTCGTAAGCGGCTGGTGGATATATCTCCTATATCCAGGATAATCCCAAGAAAGCATGTGCTACGACTTAGGTGTGATCGGTATGTTCGTTTTGTGAGCGAACGCTGATTGCATTATACCTAATTTTCCAAGCGCGAAAAAGCCCCGTCGGATACGGGGCTTTGGATAAGATGTCAGCAAATTTACTGTTTTGTTCGGATAAATTCAGCGCGTGATTCGTAGCTGCCTGATTCATTCCTTGTTACTGTCATACAGACCTCTTCCAATGGTATTGGCGAGTCCATACAATAGACATTGGTTGTAAGGTGATTATCATGATTTTGATTGATATTTAGGGCAAACAAGATAATCCAAACAACAACCATGATCAACAACATTGTTATTGTTGAGTACGTGAGCTTTTGATTGGTCATATACCACCACCTTTTTATTTGAACAGAGCTATCGATATTATACATATTTTAATTAATAAGTCAATACAAGTGTGTAATGATAACTATACATACATGGAGTAAGAGTGTTCCAGGAATTTTCCCTATGACAGGGGTAAATTCGGAACTAAATTCAATATAGTCACTATATTCCTTTTTTCATTTAAATTTTTAGCTCCAAATCATTATTTCGAGTATACTGTCACTACTATGTCAGATGCGGTACAGCAAATTAAGGATCGGTTGAGTATAGTGGATATTATTTCTCCGTATGTCGAGTTGCATAAAGCGGGAAAAAACTACAAAGGGAAGTCGCCGTTCTCGGCTGAAAAGACTCCATCGTTTTACGTCTCGCCAGATCGGGGGATGTATTACTGTTTCTCGACGTCGCAGGGTGGCGACATGTTTAACTTTATTCAAGCCATGGAAGGGATTGATTTTAAAGAGGCGCTCAAGCAGTTAGCTGATAAGGCAGGGGTAGAGCTCGTCAAGGAAGATCCAAAAAAGCGTACCGAACGAGAACGCTGGTACGCAGCGCTTGAAGCTTCAGTAGAGTTTTATAAAGCTGAACTAGATAAAGAAACCGAAGCGTTTCAGTACCTAAAAAATCGAGGAGTAACAACGCAGACTATTGCTGCTTGGCAAATTGGCTATGCACCTGGCCCACCAAAAGGCGGTTGGCGAGAAGTAAAAGACGCGTTAGAGACGAAAGGTTTTAGCGCTGAAGAGTTGCTACACGTTGGTCTGATTAAAAAGACTGAGGGTGGAAAAGAACCGTTTGATGTCTTTCGCGATCGGATTGTCTTTCCCATGAGTGAGAGTAGCGGGAAAGTAGTGGCGTTTTCCGGCCGTATATTGCATCCAAACGAGCAGGCACCCAAATACGTAAACTCACCCGAGACCCCTTTATACAAAAAATCAGAGTTACTCTTTGGGTACGATAAGGCCAAGACTGGTATCCGAACCTTAGGTTTTTCACTGATTGTTGAAGGTCAGTTTGATGTGGTGATGTGTCATCAAGCTGGATACCACAATACCGTCGCCGTATCAGGAACGGCGTTGACCCTTCATCACACCCAGTTACTGCAACGGTTGTCAGAAAAAGTGGTTTTGGCCCTTGATGCTGATCGAGCAGGGATTGCAGCCATGAAAAAGGGAGCGCAGCTGATGTTGTCCCGGGGAATGGATGTGAAAGTGGTCGAGCTGCCGGTGGATAAAGACCCTGCAGATTTGATTCAGTCAGACCTGGCCGGATTTAAAAAGTTGGTTGGGAAGTCGGTGCACGTGATTGAGTTTTTGCTGCACGTTTTGAAGCGTTCAGAAGACGACCTGCGAACGCTCAAGTTAAAAGCTCGGGAAGAAATATTACCGTTTATTTTGTTGTTGCCAAATCGAATCGACCAAGAACATTTTGTGAGTATGGTAGCTAAAGAAATTAGTAGTACTAACGAAGCGATACGGTTTGAAGTAGATCGGTTACGGGAGGAACATAAACTGCAGCCAGCGACGGCGACGGCAAATCTGGACGTAGTGGAATCTACTTCTCCCGCTAATCAAGTAAAGGTGGACAGTGCTCGGTCGGCGTTTTTGTACCTGACCGCGATGGAGTTGGTCGCAGATACATCGATAGTGAAAGTAATCCAGACACAACTAGAATTGTATGTACCGAAACACGAGTTTACTATTTCGGAATCGGAGGCAGCTGAATTAAGTTTTACTCTAGAAAACCAAATTGAAAAAATGCCAAAGCTGGCGCTTTATGAAGATATTGTATCTAAACTTAATTTGTTACGAACCAGGTTGTTGCAACAAAAACTCACCAGTCTGCGGACGCAGATGCAAACAGCGGAACAGAATGAAGACGCTGCCGCTTCGCTGGAACATTTAATCAAAATTCAAGAGGTACAAGAGTTATTGCGAAAAGAACTATTGACAGTCGATATCTTTGGTGAAACAGGCTAGACATTTAATTATATTTCTGTATAGTACTGGTCACATGGCAATCAGCAAACAGAAAGCCACAACAAAAAAAGACGACAAAAAAGCAGTCAAAAAAACTGCTCCTCAAAAATCAAACAAGGTCACGAAAAAAGCTCCAACCACCAAAGCTTCGACCACAAAAACAACCCCAAAACCAGAACCAGTAGTAAAGAAAAAGCCAACCGTTACCGATATTAAAAAAGCCGCTTCGAGAAAAGCGGCTAGTGATGCTGCTAAAGAAGTAGCAGCCAAAAAAGCTGGCCCCAAAAAGCCCGAAGTACCGCAAATAAAGCTTAGTAAAACCGAGCGGATTTTTGCAGCTAAATCAAAGGATCTCATGCAGCTTGGTAAGGAGCGGGGATACGTTACCTATGACGAGCTCTTACGGTCATTTCCTGAAGTCGAAATGAACATTGAAATGCTCGATGGTTTGTACGAAAAGTTTGGCATTGCCGGAATCGACGTATTGCAAAGCGGCGGTATGCTCGGCGATGATCCAAGTACTGAAGTACTCGCCAAGAAAAACGCTTTTAAACGAAGCGACAGCGGGTACGATTCAATTCAGATGTACTTGCGTGAAATTGGACAATATCCACTCCTGAACGCGCACGAAGAAAAAGTGCTCGCCAAACGTATCGAAGAAGGTGACGAAGAGGCTCGTAACCTACTGGCTCGTGCCAACTTGCGACTCGTAGTATCAATTGCCAAAAAGTACGTTGGTCGTTCACCTGATCTGACGCTGCTTGACCTCATTCAAGAAGGGAACCTTGGTCTCTTTAAGGCGGTAGATAAGTTTGACTACTTGAAAGGCTTCAAATTCTCTACCTACGCTACGTGGTGGATTCGCCAAGCTATTACACGCGCCTTAGCTGATCAGTCTCGTACTATTCGTATTCCAGTACACATGGTGGAGACCATGGCTAAATATAAACAGGTCTCACGCCGACTGGCTCAGGACCTGGGACGAGACCCAATGCCAGAAGAGATTGCAACCGAGATGCAGGTCGAGGTAGAAAAGATCTATCAGATCGAAAAGATTTCACAAGATACTATTTCGCTCGAACTCCCAGTGGGTGATGATGACGATCGATCACGACTATCAGACTTTATTTCTGACGACAAAATCACCTCACCAGACCAAGAGGTGTCCCACAGTATTTTAACCGACCAAATCACCGAGATTCTCGACACTCTATCAGACAAAGAACGAAAGATTCTCGAGATGCGTCACGGACTCCTTGATGGAACGTATCACACACTCGAAGAAGTCGGAAAAGAATTTGGCGTCACCCGAGAACGTATCCGCCAGATCGAAGCCAAGGCTCTCGAAAAAATCCGCCAGCACGAAAAGGCCAGACGGCTGAAATCATACTAGTGTACAATTTCCTTCCGGGGGAATCCGAAAGGTCTCGCACTAAGAAAATCCCGAGTCCTACAGGACTCGGGATTTTACGTCGAAAGAAGGTGGTACCTCTAAAGTTTTTAGTGGTGTTACTCATTTAAACACCACTAACAATATATCGGTATCATACATGATACCGATATTACATGTGCTAGGCGACACCTAGCACATTGGCGCATTAGTAAAGTCAATTACTGGTGATTTTGCTATACTAGCACCATGACTAATTCTCTTACTTCATCCGCGTTTACTGCGGCTTACAAGCAACTCAATACAGCTCAAAAACAAGCGGTTGATACTATCGATGGGCCGGTGATGGTGATTGCTGGACCGGGGACCGGGAAGACGCAGATTCTCACCTTGCGGATCGCTAATATTCTGTTGCAGACTGATACCGCGCCAGAGAGTATTATCGCCCTGACCTTTACCGAGTCGGGTGCCAAGGCAATGCGCAAGCGACTGATTAGCTATATTGGGGCGGCCGCGTACCGGGTAGAAATATCGACTTTTCATGCCTTTGCGCAAAAATTGATCGCACGCTATCCCGACGCGTATCCGCAAATAGTTGGTGGGCAGCCTGCAACTGATATCGATAAGATTCAAATTATTGAAGCGATATTGACTGATAGCTCACTCAAGACCTTGCGTCCTAGTGGGAACCCCGAATACTACGTTAAACCACTGATGGGCATGTTGAGTGACCTCAAGCGCGAATACATTACACCCGATGGACTCAATCAGATGATTATTGAGCAAGAAACTGCCTTGCTCGAAATTGAACAATTCCACGAGAAGGGTGCGCACAAAGGAAAAGAACGCGGTGAGTATAAAGACGCCCTTAAATCAATCGACAAAAACCGAGCGTTGCTACAGGTCTATCGATTGTACGAAACTTCGCTGCGTGAGCACCGTTTATATGATTTTGACGATATGATTGTCGAGACAGTGCAGGCGTTAGCGGATAATGAAGATATGCTACGCGATCTGCAGGAACGCTTCCAGTACCTCTTGGCTGATGAGCACCAAGATGTGAACGGATCGCAAAACCGTATATTAGAACTGTTGGCTAACTATCACCAGTCGCCTAATATTTTCGTCGTAGGTGATGAGAAGCAGGCTATCTTTCGATTTCAAGGAGCTTCACTGGAGAACTTTTTATACTTTGAGACTCATTTTAAAAACACAACGGTTATTTCCTTGACCGAAAACTACCGCTCTGGCCAAGCTATACTCGATGCAAGTCATGATTTGGTTGCGGTGACTGAAGGTCCATTGACCAAGTTGCGTATCCCGTTACAAGCCGCAGCGGTATCAGAATCCTCTGTCACGATTCGTGAATTCTCACATCAAGCAGTAGAGGACAGTTGGATTGTTGCTACTGTGCAGCAAGAAATTGATGCTGGTATATCGCCAGAGGACATTGCTATCATCGTGCGCGGAAATCGTGAGGTTGAGGATATCAGCGCTGCGCTGCGTGCGGCTGGCATTAGTGCTGCCGCTTCGGCCGAGAGTGATATCTTGCATCATCCAATTACCCATACTATTGAACAACTGTTACGAGCGGTATCAAGCGCAGACGAAGGAGCGCTGTTTACAGTTTTGCACGGCGCGTATTGGGGTGTGTCGCAGACAGATATTGCAAAAGTGTGTGCCGCCCAAAACTACAAACTAAAGCTCAGTGATCTGGTCACATCGCCAGAGCGTTTACAAGAGATTGGGGTAGCGGATGTAGCGGCAGTACAAAGAATTGCCGATGTCTTGCAAAATGCTCGATCCAAAAACGGGATTGCTGCACCACATCAGATACTCGCCCAGTTACTTGATGAAAGCGGTCTCAAAGATTATGCTTTACAAACCGATCCATATGGCGCCGCCCGAATTATTCGTCGTTTGTATGATGAGGTAGAGGAGCTGGTTAAACGTGATAAAAAGGTTCGCCTGGCACAGATCACAGAGGTGCTCGCGCAGCGACGGTCATACAATCTATCTTTATCAGCACCATTTGTCTCAACCGATATGAATGCGGTGCAGGTTATGACAGCGCATAAGTCAAAAGGGTTAGAATTCAGTGTCGTGATTGCTCCGCACTTGATAGATTCAGTGTGGGGAGGGAAGGTGAAACGGGAATTATTCAAGATTCCTCGCACCGTACCGGTAGCTGCAGACGCCCAGGACGATGAAAAACGGCTGCTGTACGTGCTGATGACTAGAACGAAGCGTTCACTGTACCTTAGTTCAAGTGAGCTCAATGCCGATGGTAAACCTCTTTCAGCTTCACGTCTGTTGTCTGAAATCGATGCAGGTTTACTTGAGTCAATTTCAACTGATACTGCAACCGAATCATTTGACCCGCTAGCGGCAATTACCACGCCGGCTCCCAAAAATACCGTTGATCCAGAATTTATTGCTGAGTTGTTTAAGGTGCGAGGATTTTCAGCAACATCGCTGAATAACTACTTACGCAGTCCGTGGGAGTACTACTTCAAAAATCTGTTGCGGATCCCGCAGACACAGCCAACACACCTGTTGTTTGGGACGGCGGTGCATGCCGTACTACAGCGAGCAACTGCCGATCATACCAAAACCGGCAAACTACCAACTGACCAGCAACTACTAACCTGGCTCGAACACTCGCTCGCAACGATGCCGCTCAATACTCGCGAATATACCGAGTTGCACGCTAAGGGATTGGAAATCATTGTGCCGTATGTAGCTTCGTTAGCTGACCGTTTACCAGCAAAAACCGAAGAAGAGTTCTCGATTTCGGTCGAACTCGCTACTGGTGATCCAGCTATGCCAAGCATCCCACTCAAAGGAAATATCGATCGACTTGATTTTGATGCCACTGGTAACTTACAGCAGGTGGTCGATTATAAAACCGGTAAACCTAAATCACGTAATGTGATAGAAGGG
>Ga0306900_1000804_pt1 | contig 12183 bp, 9 predicted proteins | sample AntRauMFilla3765_FD_190416 | JGI IMG/M metagenome (GOLD analysis project Ga0306900, IMG submission 190416) | Saline lake microbial communities from Rauer Islands, Antarctica - Metagenome Filla 3 #765 (v2) (version 2) | ecosystem: Environmental > Aquatic > Non-marine Saline and Alkaline > Saline ... | reverse complement strand
ATGGCAAGAGTATCCGGTAAAGCAACTGCCGGAATATCCCGACGCTGAGGCACTGGAAAAGGCGTACACCGAACTGAATGATTTGCCGCCGCTCATCACCTCGTGGGAAGTGCGCGCCCTGAAAAAGAAATTGGCTAAGGTGGCCGCGGGTAAAAGTTTTCTGCTGCAGGGCGGTGATTGCGCCGAAAGTTTTGATGATTGCCGGTCGCCCAAAATTGTAAATCTGCTGAAAGTACTGTTGCAGATGAGCTTTATAATGATTCATGAAATGGGTACGCCGGTGGTTCGGATGGGGCGCATTGCCGGGCAGTATGCCAAACCGCGCTCCCGCAACTTTGAAATGGTGAATGGAGAAAAAATACCCAATTACCGTGGTGATCTCTTCAACAGCATTGAGCCGGTCCGCGAAAAACGGATCCCCGATCCGCAGCGACTTATTGAAGGCTACCATAAAGCCGGGCTGACCCTCAATTTTTTGCGCGCCCTCTCAGATGAAGGTTTCGCCGACCTGCATCACCCCGAGTACTGGGAGCTCGATTTCATGAAAGAGAACAATTTCTATCACGAATATGAGGCGATGGTGAACTCCATTTTAAAGGCCGTAAGCTTTATGGAAACCATTGCCCCCAATCAGTTTGATGCCGTTCAAAAAATAAACATTTATACTTCTCATGAGGGCCTGAACCTGCATTATGATTCAGCCCAGACCCGCCAGGTGCCGCGCCGCGACGGATGGTATAATTTAAGTTCCCACTTGGTATGGCTCGGCAATCGCACCCGCGATATTGACGGCGCCCACGTGGAATACCTGCGCGGCATCGTCAACCCCATTGGCATAAAAATTGGCCCTAACTATGATATGGACGAAACCCTGCGGCTGATTGAAAAATTGAACCCCACCCACGAAGCCGGAAAAATTGTACTCATCACCCGTTTTGGCGTGGATGAGGTGGAGAACGGCCTGCCGGCCCTTATAAAACAAATCAATAGGCAGGGCATGCCGGTGGTATGGAGCTGCGACCCCATGCACGGCAATACCTTTGCCACCGACAGCGATATTAAGACCCGCAATTTTGACGACATAATCGGAGAAATACGCAAAACCTTTGCCATTCACCGCAACCAGGGCAGTTATCTTGGGGGCGTTCACCTCGAACTTACCGGCGATAATGTAACCGAATGTGTAGGCGGCGCCCGCGGGGTGGACGAAGGCGAACTGCACCGCCACTACGAAACATACTGCGACCCCCGCCTGAATTACCAGCAAAGCCTGGAGCTGGCCTTTCTCATCGCCAAAGAGTGGAATGAGAGTTATGGTTAGTGGAGACCGCAGACCGGAGAGAGGGAGACCGAACTCCTTGTCTCCATTCCTTCCATCTCCCCGTTTCCGTCATTTTTAATTTGCTGTGAAGGAGTTGTACTCCTGAACATAATAGCATCACTTCGGGAGTTTAACACTCCCTCAGAGCTGTAGTTCCTACGCTCAAAATGACGTCATATTGAGCGCAGCGAAGCGGAGTCGAAATATCTTATTTCAACATTCTCGATCGTTTACTGCTTCCTGCCACTGCCTACTGAATCTCTGACGGTTTGTCCAGCGGCGAAATGACAATTTTTCCTTGCCGCTATTCCTTTCTGCAAAAAATACAGCTACTACTGGCTGAATGGCAGTCTCATCACCCCGTAGCCGGGTTGGCACAGGGCTTGCTCCTGTAAAAGTGAATTTAATTCAACTATTTTAAATCAAATATTGAGGTTTTATTATGAAACTTATGCGATATACCCAACCACGAATTAACGGTAACAATAAACGCTTTTCCGACATCATGGATGAATTTTTTAACGATGCCGTAAGCGCTAACAATGATTCTTTTGTCCCGAGTATTGATGTTTCTGAAACGGAAGATCAATTTGTTATCGAAGCCGAATTGCCCGGCATGGCAAAAGACAACATTAACATCAACCTGGAAAATGGCCGGCTTGCCATCAGTGGTGAGCGACGATTGGAGAATAAGGAGGAAGCCAAAACCTTCCACCGGGTAGAAACCAAATACGGTTCGTTCAACCGATCATTCCAACTGCCCGACAATATTGATGAAGAAAGCATCAATGCTTCATACAAGAATGGACTGTTGCATATTTCGATCCAAAAATCAGCCGACAAGGTGAAAAAGCAGATCGAAATTAAGTAACCAAACGAAATGAGAACAAGCACACCTGACAACGTTCCAGTAATCTTGCTGGTTCCTGTCAGCGTGTGAAACCAAACGCTGTCAGGCCCTGCGGACGCTGACAGGTTGTTTTAATTTTATTCCCGAAGTTGCGGAATACCGGCTTCGGGTTTTTTATATCACCAAATCTGCACAATAATGTGCCGTGTAAAAAAGTTTATAAATATAAATCAAACCCAGCTGAATTTTCATTAATCAGGAAAACAATATGAATCGCTCTAAAATATTTTATGCACTCATTGGCGCTTTCGCACTTTTGATCGCCGGCGTCTATACCATCGACTCCAATTCGCAGGAGGCCTCGGTTTTTAGCATGCCCGATTTTCAGGGCACCACTAATGTAACCGAAGCCACCCAAAAACCCGTGGGCACCCTGCAGCAATTTAATGATGCCATTGTTGATATTGCTGATCAAACCCGATCAACCGTGGTTACCGTGCGCGTTACCCAAACAGTTGAAGCACCCCAAAATCCGCTTTCCCGGTTTTTCGGTCGCCCGCAGGGTGAGCCTGAACAACGCGAACGCCAGGGACTGGGCTCGGGCGTAATCGTTTCAACCGACGGATATATTCTTACCAATAATCATGTAATTGAAAATGCCAACGAAATTACGGTTGATCTCAAAAACGGCGAATCCTACGAAGGAACCGTGGTGGGCCGTGATCCTCAAACCGATATTGCAGTCGTAAAAATTGATGCAGATAATCTTCAGGCACTTGAAATCGGCAACAGCGATAAGGTACGTGTTGGCGAAATGGTGCTGGCCATTGGCAGTCCGCTGGGTGATAACCTGGCGCACTCAGTTTCCATGGGTATCGTTTCGGCTAAAGAGCGTTCCATCGGAATTTTAAGAGAATCGCAGGGCTATGAAAAATTTATTCAAACGGATGCGGCTATCAATCCCGGCAACTCCGGCGGCGCCCTTGTAAACATGGACGGCAAACTGGTGGGCATTAACTCGGCCATTGCATCACGCTCCGGCGGTAATGACGGTATTGGCTTTGCCGTACCCTCTAACCTTGCGCAAGATATCATGCGATCACTCATTGAAAATGGAAAAGTGGTACGTGCCTATCTGGGCATATATGGTCGCGATATTGACCGTACCCTCTCGCAAGCACTCGGCCTGAACAGCACACAAGGTATTGTCATTAACAGCATTGCGAGTGATACTCCCGCCAAGCACGCCGGCTTAAAAGAAGGCGATGTCATTAAATCTTTGAACGGCAATCCCGTGGGCAGTTATGACAGTTTTCGCGCCTCTATTGCCACCTCTAAACCGGGAGCTGAAGTAATATTGGACATTATACGTGATGGCGAATCGCAAGATGTGGAGGTAACCCTTGGCGAGCTGGATCAAGAATCTACCGCTGAAGTTCAAGATTCTAATGAAGACATGGAAAAAAGCCTGGGCTTTCGCGTAGAGAAACTGAACGCTGATATTGCACAACGTCTGGAACTTGAGCCCAATCAGGATGGGGTTATTGTCACTAATGTAAACCAAGGCAGCAACGCTTACGAAAATGGTTTACGCCGTTATGATGTCATCACAAGTATCGACAAACAGCCGGTTCGTAATATAGAGGAATTTAGAGATGTGATGAACGAAATAGCTGAGAATGATAAATCAGTCGTGCTCTTGCGCGTCATCAAACAAGGGGTAAGCCAATACATCGCCTTTGAATTGTAGGGCTTTGTAAAACCAGCGGTTTATAAATCTGTCATTGCGAGCCTGCGAAGCAATCTCCATCCAGAAAATAAAAGGGAGATCGCTGCACTACGTTCGCGATGACATTTGAATTGGTACATAGGTTCGATTTGAGCTCCCTGATTAAATTCAGGGGGCTTTTTTTATGACAGCTTGACGATGTGTCCGACTTTTATTGCCAATTAGTAAGAATTAGCCCCTAATGGCATTTTATTTGCTTATCAATAAACTAACTGAAGAGTGATCAGAGAACATGTAAAGTAGAAATTGTAAACTCTGCGCACCTCCGCGGTCTCCGTGGTTATTCAGAATAATAATCTGATATAGTTAGCTTCACATTATGAATTATAAAAATTATTACGACATACTGGGGGTCTCCAAAAGTGCTTCGGAAAAGGAGATCAAAAAAGCCTATCGAAAGAAGGCTGCAAAATATCATCCTGACAAAAACCCGGATGATGATACGGCCGAGGATAAGTTCAAAGAAGTGGGCGAAGCCTACGAGGTGCTTAGTGATCCAGAGAAACGCGATCTATATAATAAAGTGGGAAAAGATTGGAAAAAGTATCAGCGGGCTGGCCAAAATGGTGGGGGTGGTGGTTTTGACTGGTCGCAGTACGCTGGGCAAAGCGGCGGCCGTGGACAAGGTTTCGGCGGTGGCAGACAACAGCAATCGCACCGTGTAAATATGGATGATATGTTTGGCGGTGCCTCTGGGCAAGAGGGCGGCTTTTCAAGCTTTTTTGAAACGATATTTGGCGGGGGCGGCAGCGAAAACCCGTTTGGAGGTCAGGCACAGCAACAGGGCCGGCAATTTCGTACTCGCGATCGGCAATCACGGCAACAGCAGCGACCAGCCAAGAAAAATATCATCGCAAATATAACGATTCCATTACGGCAAGCTTTTGAAGGCACCAGCCGCACGGTACGCGTGGCCGGTGAAAAAATAAAAGTGCGCATACCGGCCGGTATTCATGACGGACAAAAACTCAAGCTCAGCGGCAAAGGTTCGGCTGCGGGTCCCGGCGGACAGCGCGGAGATTTACTGCTCAATATAAACGTAACCATTCCGGAAAAGTACGAGCGCAAGGGTAAAAACTTGTATTACTCTCATCCTGTTGATTTATACACGGCCGTGCTCGGCGGCGAAACCCAAGTGCCAACGCTGAATGGCACCATTAAACTCAATATCCCGGCCGGTACCTCGGGCGGAAAGTTGTTCAAACTTGGCGGGCAGGGTATGCCCTCATTTGCTGACAATAAAAAACGGGGTGATTTTTTCGTCCGCACGACCATTCAGGTGCCTGAAAAACTTACGGACGAAGAGAAGAAGTTATTTAAAAAGCTGGCTAAAAAATAGACAAATTACTACCTGAATTTATAACTGTTCATTTTTTCAGTCACGAAAAAAACGAACCAAAAAAGTGACCAGCGCAGCCTTCCTCAACATCATGCTTCTGCGAAACGTCGGCAAAGCATTGAACTCGTTCCAAAAAACATGGAACTCAAACAGCAATGCTTTGAATTCCTCCGCTTGCTTTCGCATACCCGATGTCTCTCAAGCCTGAGGCTGGGTTGGCAGTATTGGGCATAAGGCTTAACCAAGTCAATTATTTTTAACATTCATATACAACGAGGCTACCAGCGCCGCCACAAACAGTATACCCGTCCAAATATTTACCGTATAAGCCGAAACGTCAATGCCCGTCCACAAATCAACGAGAAACTTGATGTAGGAATTGGGCATATCGGTATAGCCCAGTTGCCGCCGCACTTGCCAGTGCCAATCGGTGCAAAAGCAGTATCCAAATCCATACCAAAAACCCAATATTATCCAGGAGAAGGCCGTTAGTAAAAGGGTGATAAGATTCAACCGACGAGTTGATTTCCAGATCCAGCCGAACAAATTAAAGATTATCAACCCGGTGTGAAAAATGATGAATGCGATATTTAAAAGTTCATACATGGTTATTTGAGCTATCAGTTTTACATGATTGAGGTTAAGATTAAGTTTGAGGTAGAAAGCTGACAGCTGAAAATAATTTGTGATCGTTTTCGAAACACTGTACCATCTAACATAATTGAAAAATCATAAAATAGTACCCTATGAAATCTCTAATTGTTCTGTTCTCTTTATTTTTAACATTTATACCCACCAACGATACACAAAAATGGGGTAAAACCGGTCACCGCGTTGTGGGTGATGTTGCGGCCGAATACCTGAATGATGACGCCGCTGAAGCCGTAGATCGCATATTGGGCGATGAATCGATGGCTATAGCCAGCACTTGGATGGATAAAATTCGCTCCGATTCAAATTACGACTACACCCACGACTGGCACTGGGTGACTATTCCCGATGGCATGACCTACGCTGAAACGGAGAAAAATTCTAATGGGGATTTGATTAAAGCCATTCGAGACATCACCAAAAAATTGGAAAGTGGAAATTTATCATCGCAAAATGAAGCCAAGAATTTAAAAATGCTCATTCACCTCATCGGTGATATCCACATGCCCCTGCACGTAGGCACCGGAAATGACCGCGGCGGCAACCAGGTAGATGTAAACTGGTTCTGGGAATCATCTAACCTGCACCGCGTGTGGGACAGCGGCATGATCAATGAATCGCAGCTCAGCTACACCGAACTTTCGAATGCAGTTGACTATACTTCGGAAGAGAAAATTAAAACCCTGCAGAACAGTAGCGTATTAGACTGGGCGCAGGAATCGATGCAGTTGCGCAAACAGGTGTACCAAATCCCTGAAAACCGCGATATCAATTATGAATATATGTATCGCAATTGGGATACGGTTCAAAAGCGACTGCGACGAGCAGGCGTTCGGCTGGCCGGCGTGCTTAATAAGATTTACGGTGGAGAATAAAGAATTAGGAATGAAAAATTAAGAATTAATTCCCCATATGTTATCTCGTTCCTGCAGTTCTGAGGGAGTTGTACTCCCGAAGAATGGTCGCTGAATGCTCGGGAGCAGAACTCCCTCGAAGCTACATATACTCTTCTCGTTCTGTACCTCCGGTGCGGAACAGTTCTGATAGAATCCTGAATCCTCCGCGTGCCCGACCAGAGGTCAGGCACGAGATGGAAATAATTTTACTATCCAAACACCTCCTCCATCACTTCCCGATGAATTTCCATCGCATCTTCACCGTACAACACATGGCGAATGAGTTTTACATTTTCCAGATCTTTTACTTCATCTTTTATTGTTTCAAGCGCCACCCGCGCCGCTTCTTTCATCGGATAACCGAACGCTCCGCATGAAATAGCCGGAAAAGCGATACTGACGACATCATTTTCTTCTGCACGTTTAAGCGCATTTTTATAGCAGTTGGCCAGTAGTTCATCTTCCGGTTTATCTTGACCGTAAACGGGCCCAAGACAGTGAATCACATAATCGTTCGGCAAATTATGTCCACCGGTGATAACGGCTTCACCCGGTTTGATGGGCGCCACCGGGGCCGCTTCCTCAGCCAGGCCTTTACCCGCCGCGCGGTGAATCGCTCCCGCTACCCCACCGCCAATTTTCAGCTGGGCATTGGCCGCATTCACCACGGCATCGATATCATCTTGATTGGCAATATCAGCGCCTTTGAGCTCAAAGGTAATATTTTTAATTTTGATTGCTTCCATAGTAATTGATGTTTAATTCCCATTATCACGCAAATGCCATAACAAACAGAAAGGGTTGAATCATTCTGTAAAAAATCCTTACTTAAATTAAGGAATAATAAATTTAACTATTATGCCAGAAGCCACTCTTACGAGTAAAGGACAGGTAACAATTCCCAAAAAAAATCCGGGATGAGTTAAAATTACATACCGGCGATAAACTACATTTTCAAACTGATGAAAAGGGAATTATAAAGCTCAGAAAAAGCGAAAAATCCATTAAAGATCGTGCCGGCAGTTTAAAAGAATATGCTCGATCTGAGCCGGTTTCGATTGAAGAAATGAATGAAGCAGTAAAACAAAAAGCGGTTGAACGCTACAAAAGAACTCAATGATTGGTGTGGATACAAATATCCTTATCAGGCTTCACATCAAAGACGATCAGGAGCAGTATCAAAAATCAATACATTTTATTTGATAAGTGGTTTAATACCCCGACCCTTTGGGTCGGATAGATTACAGAATAAGATACGCTAAAATATCGGTAAATCCCCTCTGGAGGGGTGCAGGGGTGGGTTAAAATGGAAGAAAATCATTTTAGTGTATCTTATTCCAATGGATACCCCGATGGCTCTGCCTCGGGGTTGTTCATTGATAGCTGTACTGTTCAGAATCCACTCTTTATTTGTAATATCGTGCTCATAGAGTGGTATTGGGTATTAACTACCAGTTATAATGTTCCCAAAGATAAGATTATTGAAGAAATTGAATATTTTTTCAGGGCGGGTGATGTGCTGCTACAAAATCAGGAACTGTGCCATAAAGCGTTGAGCGTGCATCAGGAAGGTTCTGCCGATTTTGCCGATTGCCTTATCGGCATTTTAAATCAAGAAGAAAACTGCAAAACCACCTACACCTTCCATAAAAAAACTTCCAGGCTCTCTGCCTACACCCTTCTCGACTAACTATTTTTCAACCCAAAACGGAATTTCAGTTTCGAAGTTCAATAAACGTCCCTCCTGCTGCTTTTTAAATGCTTTTTTGATGGCGAAGAAGAATCGTTGTCCATTAAATTAACTTATAGCTTTAAAAATAGCGCCATTATTGAACATGCCAACAGAACCGTAGTGATTATTTCGTAGATGATCCATTTTGTAAAGCTGGTAATGGCTCCGGCTATATATTGTGTTAAAAACAACATGCTGATCCCTGTATATCCCACGAACAAAGCACTCACAATTATCAACTTTGGCAGCGACTGAAATAAGCTTATTAGCGATAAAATTACAGCAATCCCAATAAAGAGCATTGATATTTTTTTGAGCGTTGTATAGTGTTTTTCCTCTTCGGCAATACCCATAATGTTGACCCTTTTCTATACCGAATGCCGTTAACCTTTTTAAAAATTTCTATTAATTAATTGATGAACAAATCTATATCAGGTACACCTTTTTTACAATTTTTGTATTGTAGGACGGGCAGCCTGCCCGTCCACATTGTTCATGAATAATTAATAACTGTTTTCATCATGATATCTACTTCTTATTAGAGGCCTTTGCATAACCTACGTCTATTTCTCCCAAAGGGATCCCTTCGGGAGACTTCGCTACGCTGCGCTCAATATGACGTCAGTCTGAGCGTGCCTCCCAAAGGGATGCCTATGGCAAAAGGCATACCTATGGTGCAATGAGTCCCGATTATTTCATCGGGCGAATGTAGTCTTCCGAAGGAATCCCTTCGGGAGAAGACTCTTGGGTAGTATCTCAAAGGTCTCTATTAATAAAGGCCGGCTAATCAACCCGGCCTGCAACTCAAATTGACAGAGCAGTATTTCACATTACTTTAAAAAGCTTGAAACTGGAAATTACCTGTTCCCTAACCTGCAAATTCGGCAGAAGTGCCCTTTCGGTACGGTATTAGCATTTAGTATAGTAGAATAATAAAACCAAGTCTTTTAATCTTTTACCATTATGAATTTAAACAAATTTACGCTGAAGGCCCAAGAAGTAGTACAGGCTGCGCTGGAAATTGCGGGCGGTAATAACCACCAGGCCGTAGAGCCGGCCCATATTTTACTGGCCCTGCTGGCTGATACCGAAAATGTGGTACACTCCATATTGAAAAAAATTGGCGTGCGCCTGCCACAGCTCAAGAAAGAACTGGAACAACGCATAGACAAACTTCCCGTAGTAAAAGGGGCATCGGTTTCGGGGCAGTATTTATCGAACACGGCAAAAAGCCTGTTTGATGCCGCCCGGAAAGCAGCTGAGGAGCTGGGCGACGAATACATCAGCTCCGATCATATCCTCATCGGCATGCTTGGTATCAAAAGCGATTCCGGTACCCTGCTCAAACAGCACGGCGTGAAGAAAGATGACGTTCTTCGTATTTTGGAAGACGTACGCGGTTCGCAAACCATTGATGACCCCAATGCCGAGAGCCGGTATGATGCTCTCAAAAAATACGCGCGCGACTTAAATGAACTGGCCGAAAAAAATAAGCTCGACCCGGTAATAGGCCGCGATCAAGAAATCCGTCGGGTGATGCAAATTCTATCTCGTCGCACCAAAAACAACCCGGTATTAATTGGGGAACCCGGCGTGGGTAAAACCGCTATCGCCGAAGGGATGGCACTGCGTATGGTGCGCGGTGATGTACCCGAAGGGCTCAAAACCAAACGCATCGTAGCCCTCGACATGGGCGCGCTAATGGCCGGCACCAAATTTCGCGGTGAGTTTGAAGAACGCCTCAAGGCCGTCATCAATGAGGTGCAGGATTCCGATGGACAAATCATTCTCTTTATTGATGAAATTCACACGCTCGTGGGCGCCGGAGCTTCAGAAGGTTCCATGGATGCCGCCAATATTTTGAAGCCGTCGCTGGCACGGGGTGAACTCCACGCTATCGGTGCCACCACCCTGACCGAATACCGCAAGTATATTGAAAAAGACAAGGCGCTGGAGCGCCGCCTTCAAACGGTAAAAGTACAAGAACCGTCGGTGGAAGATACGGTCTCCATTTTACGCGGACTGCAGGAACGCTACGAACTGCATCACGGCGTACGCATCACTGATAGCGCTATTGTGGCCGCCGCCCAGCTTTCGCACCGCTACATCTCCGACCGCTTTTTACCGGATAAAGCCATCGACCTAATTGATGAGGCCGCCTCACGACTTCGGCTGGAAATTGATTCTATGCCCGAAGAGCTGGACCGTATTGAGCGGCAAATTCGTCAGCTTGAAATTGAACGCGAAGCACTGAAACGCGATAAAGCTGAATCGAAAATTGAGAACATCAACAAGGAGCTGGCCGACCTGGAAGAACAGCGCAGCGCCATGCGCGCGCAGTGGGATTCAGAGCGGGAGCTCATTCAAAAAACGCGCGAACTTAAACAAGCTATTGAAACCACGCGCAACGAGGCCGAGAAAGCCGAGCGCGAAGGCAATTACGAAAAAGTGGCTGAATTGCGCTATGGAACCATCAACCAGCTGGAGACCGATTTGGAAGAAACCAATGCCCAGCTGAATGAAATTCAAGAAGGTCAAGCCATGCTCAAAGAAGAAGTAGGAGGCGAAGATGTGGCCGAAATTGTATCGCGGTGGACCGGCATCCCGGTCACCAAAATGCTGGAAAGTGAACGCCAGAAACTGGTGATGCTCGAAGAAGAACTACACAAACGTGTGGTTGGGCAGGATCCGGCTATTGAAACCGTTTCCGATGCGGTGCGGCGTTCGCGCGCCGGCTTGCAGGATGAAAATCGCCCCATTGGATCATTCTTTTTTCTGGGCTCCACCGGCGTAGGCAAAACAGAGCTGGCGCGTTCGCTGGCTGATTTTCTCTTCAATGATGAAGACGCCATGGTGCGCATCGACATGAGTGAATATATGGAGCGCCACAGCGTGAGCCGCCTGGTGGGGGCCCCTCCCGGATACGTGGGCTATGACGAGGGCGGGCAACTGACCGAAGCCGTTCGGCGTCAGCCCTATTCGGTGATTCTGCTGGACGAAATTGAGAAAGCCCATGCCGATGTATTCAACATTTTGCTGCAGGTGATGGATGAGGGCCGCCTCACTGACAATAAAGGCGTGACGGTGGACTTCACTAACACCATTATTATTATGACCAGCAATATTGGCTCGCATCTTATTTCGGATAAAATTGAAGAAGTGGGCGGTAACTTCAGCGATGAAGTCTATAACGATTTACAAGATAAACTGTTAGATCAGCTCAAAAAAACCATTCGTCCTGAGTTTCTGAACCGCGTGGATGATATCATTGTGTTTCATCCGCTGGGCAAAGAGCACATTCGCGCCATTGTGGATATCCAGTTGAAGCGCGTACATCAAATGCTGGCAAAGCGTGAGGTAAAGCTCAATATTACCGAACCGGTAAAAGACTGGCTGGCCGAGCGCGGCTATGATCCGGTGTACGGTGCGCGTCCGTTAAAGCGAATCATTCAAAAAGAGATCATCAATACCCTGGCCACCGAACTCATCAAACGTGATGAAGAAAGTCCGGTTGAGTTTGAGGCGACGCTTGCTGAAGACGGGCGAAGCATTGAGTTTGCCGAGGTGTTTAAAGATGTGGAGGAATGGGAAGAGGCGTAGTTTCC
>Ga0306900_1000799_pt1 | contig 12222 bp, 9 predicted proteins | sample AntRauMFilla3765_FD_190416 | JGI IMG/M metagenome (GOLD analysis project Ga0306900, IMG submission 190416) | Saline lake microbial communities from Rauer Islands, Antarctica - Metagenome Filla 3 #765 (v2) (version 2) | ecosystem: Environmental > Aquatic > Non-marine Saline and Alkaline > Saline ... | reverse complement strand
AGCGCCTCCCGAGTCGCCTCTTCGTAGCGCGACTCACCGGTGGCTGCAGCCAGCCGTGCCAGTGCGTAGGCTATTCCGCTCGACCCGTGTGCAAATCCAGTCAACGCGGCGCCGTCCTCTTTCGTCCGCCACGTCTGGTACCCGGCGATATCGGACCGGGCCGCGAGTAGGTGGTCACCGCACGCGCGGGCTCGATCCAGCACTGCCGACCCACCGAACCGTTCGTGATAGGCTAACAGCGCGAGCAGTGTTCCCGCCGTCCCTTCCATCACGTCGAACGTCTCGTCGTCTTCGAGCAGCGACTCGCTGACGAGCTGTGTCGCTTGCAGGGCCGCGTCTGCGTAGCGCTCGTCCTCGAGCAACTCGGCGGCGACTGAGAGTCCGTAGATTACAGAGCCGATGCCCCGTACGCCACCGAGAGTCGCCGAAAGCGTGCCGTCACGAACCGCGGTCAGTACCGGTTCGAGGGTCTCCTCCGCACGCCGATAATATCGGCTCTCACCGGTCACAGCAGCCAGTGCCGCGGCCGTGAGTGCAATTCCGCATCGTCCCCAGTACAGTGTGTTGTCCGCCGGGAACAGATTCACCCCGCCGGAACTGGGCGAGACGGTGAGCCAGTTCTCGCCGTCTTCCGTCTGGACCAGCGCGTCGTTCGATAGGTCGAACAGCGCTGTCGCTTCCGCTTCGAGAGAATCTGTCGGTGCTGGTGTCTCAGGTGGCAGTTCGTCGACCTGGATGGTCCCGCCGAACGCAGACGCGAGCATCCACTGTTGTCGTTTTCGGTCGGCTTCGCACAGGCTGTCGAGTCGCTCCCGGAACTGCTCGTATCCGGATTTCTCCACCGTGACATCGACTGTCTGCCCTTTCTGAAATAGCTCTCGACGAGTGGGTTGTGAGGTAAACCGCGGGACCTCACGCCGGGCGAGGGCTCGTCGCTCTGCCTCGTACAGTTCCCAGTACCGATCGGTGGCCGTTTCCCCACCGAAATGTGTCGCTGCGAGTGACTCGTATTCGACGGTCAACCGAGCGCCGTCCTGGAACGGCGTGCGACCGAGCGTCGAATTCAGGACGGACGCGTACTCCATCGTGGACCGAAAGATGAACCGGTTCTCGATATCCGAGACGAGTTCCCGGGTGACGATGTCAGAGAGGAATCGCCCTGTCTCGTGTAAGTCCTGAATCGTCTCGTAGGCCTCGGTGAATCCACGACGAATCGACTCGACGTGGTCTTCCGGTGGATAGTCCTCCTCCCCGATACTCGGGATATTGGTAGTCAACCCGACCTTCAGGGGTTCGTCGCTGACGGACATCACGTCGGTGTTGACGGCCTCGATTACTGGGCGTGGTCGGTTCGGGAACGCTACCTGGCCGCTTTTCGACCCCAGCCCGGCCGTCGAGGCGGCGATTCCCTCGTTGGCACGGACGCGCGGGTCACCGATGGACCACGGAACGAGCGCCGTACACAGGACAGAGTCGTCTACGGCTGTCGTAATCTCGGTTCGTGCCGGTTTCTCTGCGGAGTCTACGGACGGATGGAAGAGTGTCTCTCCGTCGACGATAACCGGGTTCTCGCCCTGGACGATGACGTTTTCGAGCTGAGAATCAGTGAAGTTGAGAACGTACGAAAGCGCCAGCAGCACCCCAGCCCGCTCGTAATACTGCGTGGCATCGGTCGATGCAGATAGATCTCGGTACTCGACAGTTTCCATCCAGCCGTACCCGTCACGAGAGAGATACGTGGGCGTAGTGATCGACGGCGTCGACAGATGCTCGTCCAGTCTGTCGACAATCTCGTAGAACGTCGTGCCACCATCGACCGGTCGCGGTTTGTATATCACGCTCCCGCGTTCGAACACGACCTCGACCGGAACACGACTCCCGTCGTGTGCATCCTCCGAAAGGGGTTCAATCTCCTGGACGTCGCCCTCGATATCGAACTGTTCACCGAGCGCGTCTCGGTCGGCTTCGATTCGGTAGCAGAGTTCGGTGACAGCAGTGACCCACTGGTCGACCGAGCGACACAGCTCTCTCGCGAGCACTGGATACTCGAGACACAGGTTTTTCGTTCCGTGTTCGAGCATCGCGTCGATGAACTGTTCGTAGTACTCTGTCGGCGGCTCGTCGAACTCGTCGGAATCAGCGGCCGCGAGAGCCGGGTCGTGGGCTTCGATAAAGCTCTTGAACTCGACGTACAGTACCCGCGTAGCGAGTGATCCGAGCTCCGACCGGAGCGAGGAAACTAACGGCGCTAACGCGGTTTTAGAAACAGCCAGTTCCGGGAGTTGCGCTACGCCGTACGTGACGACCGGATCGAGAAGTTCGGGAAACGGATTCTCCCCGTCGTCGGAACTGGTCTCTTCAGCAGCGTGTCTCGTCTCTGTACCGGTCTCCCCGTCCGGTTCGCTCGATGCCAGGACGAATCTGAGTAACGCTTCCAGTTCAGCTATCCACTCGGGAAGCGGCTCCGCTGCCGGCCATCGGGTCGCAGCAATCTGTTCCCGAACACGCTGTTCAGACACTCCTTCTCGCTCGAGCCGAGACTGGAACTGCTCCTCGGTGGCAAACGCGTTTTTCCACGCAGTGACGGTTCGCTCGGGATCGACCGGCGGGTCGGAACCGCCCTCGTTTTCGGGCCCACTCAGCCGCTGGTGGAGCGGTCGGGCACGACCAGCGATCTCGCGACGCTCTGTTTCGGTGAATATCTCGGACATTTTGAATTAGCGGTAGCGCTCGCCCGGAGCGACGGTATTTTTCGGTACTGGGAGTGGCCCCCCTGCGCGTCCCGAACCCCCCCGGGCCGCCACTCCTGAAGTGTGTATTGATAAGTCACGGAGTCTCACTCTCCTCGCTTTTCCGGAACTGTGACCGTCTGAGAATAGCTGTGTTGCTACCCCTGGGAGCGTATCTTTCGCCACTGATATCACAAATTCACTGTCTGAGCCAATGAATTAAAGGGTACTGATTCGTGACCTCCCGTCCGCTGCCGGTCACAGATGGTATGTCGAAACAATTATGCACGCCTGTTATGTCGTAATTAACAGCCAGGATATGGAGCAACCAGCAATTCGAGTCGACGGGTTATCTAAGCGTTTTGGAACTGGTGAAACCGCTGTCCAGGCCGTCGAAAACATCTCGTTCAGCATCGAACAGGGGTCCGTCGTCGGACTCCTCGGGCCGAACGGCGCCGGAAAGACGACAACGATTAAGTCGTTACTGGGGTTGGTTGTTCCGGATAGTGGCACGGTCGAAATCGCTGGAATCGACGTCTCTGAGCGGCCGAACGAAGTGTACGAACGTATCGGTGTCATTCTGGAAGGGGCTCGAAACATCTATTGGCGACTGACCGTGCGCGAAAATCTCGAGTTCTTCACCGGGCTCGGCGGCTCTGCTCCCCGCGAGAAACGCGAACGGCACGACAAGCTACTGGAGAAGTTCAATCTCACTGACGCCGCTGATACCGTCGTAAACGAACTCTCACGGGGGATGAAACAGAAGGTGTCACTGGCGACGACGCTGGCTCGTGACGTCGACGTGATCTTTCTGGACGAGCCGACGCTCGGACTGGATATCGAGACGGCGTTCGAGCTACGAGCGGAACTGAACGAGCTGTCCGAAGCGGAGAACGTTACGATCGTCCTCTGTAGCCACGATATGGATGTCATCGAAGAAGTGTGTGACGACGTGCTTATCATGAACGATGGACGAATCGCGACCTTCGATTCGGTAGAGAAATTACTCGAACTCTCTCGGTCGCGTGCGTACGAACTCACCGTACAGAGGCCAGCAACGGACCTTCGGAAACGACTCGAACAGTCGACCGGTGTCACCTGTGCCGTCAACGAGCATCGACTGAAAATCACAGTTCGAGGTGCGCAGGGAATCGGACTGGCCGAGACGATTACCCTGATTCAGGCGGCCGACGCGGAGATTCACACGATCAGGACGCTCGAACCTGACCTCGAAGAGGTGTTCTTGCGAGTGGTCGGGTCTGACTCCGTGGCTGCCGGTACCGAGACCGATACCGCTCGGGCGGGTCTAGTGGAGTCCGCCCCGAAGACCACCGCTACGAACGGACCTACGAGTGCAACAGCGGAAGATGGAACACAGCGATGACTGCCGCTGGTTCCGGGGCATCGAAGAGCGCCCCATCGGTAACCGCACTGGCGAAAGTCATCGTCCACAAACGACTGATGTTGCTCGTTCGGTATCCGGTGAACACCGCATCTCAGTATCTCTCGCTAGTTCTGATTTTTCTGCTGGTGTTTCTCGGTGGACGAGCAGTGGCCGGCCCTGCGCTGACTGAGTCGTTAGACGGGATTATCGTCGGCTTCTTCCTGTTTACACTCACGATGACCTCGTACTCCGGCATCACCAACGACATCACCAGCGAGGCTCAGTGGGGCACACTCGAGCGACTCTACATGTCGCCCCACCGATTTGGCGTCGTCATCGGTCTTTCGACGTTGGCCAATATCGCGCTGAGTTTCCTGTGGGGGGCCATTCTGTTAGGTATCATGATGGCGTTGACCGGGCGGTGGCTGACCGTCGACCCGTTGACGATACTGCCACTGGTCTCTCTCACTCTCATGTCGGTCCTCGGTATCGGCTTCCTGTTCGGTGGGCTCGCCATCGTCTACAAACGTATCGGAAACGTGTTTTCGCTCCTGCAGTTCGGATTCATCGGGTTGATAGCCGCGCCCGTTGGCGATATTGCGGCACTACGACTGCTCCCTGTGGCACACGGGAGCTATCTCACTCGCGTCGCCATGGAACAGGACGTCCGTCTCTGGGAGTTTCCGGCGTGGGAACTCGGCCTGCTCGTCGCGACTGCGACCGCCTATCTGACAGTCGGATATCTCTGCTTCTCCAGGTTGACAACAGTCGCCCGGAAACGGGGCGTGATGGGCCACTACTGAGCTGTCAGCTGTTTTCGCCCCCGCGCGTACGCGATATCGCCCTTTGGCACTCCCTCAGGCGACCGCCGTCGCAGCCGCTTTACACTGCTCGTAAAGTGCTTCGAGCCACGCTCTCGCCGCCGGGCGGTCCGATTCGACGTGGACGGTCGGGAGTCCCGTCGCGGGGTCGTGACCGACGATGGAGACGTCGTCGCGCTCGTTGCGCTCCTCTCGGTCGCGTTCGTCCGTCGCCGACGGGCCTAGCGTCTCTGCCGACATCCTCCGGTCTGTGCCGCTCGAACGTTTCTCGACGCCTATTCCGGTCCGGAGTCCTGTCCTCGCACTGACTGTGCCCGACAGAGGGCCACGTAGCCGAAGACACCCCAAACTGCTTTACTGCCGTCGCCGTAGCGGGGGACAGATGGCTGGTCGCCTGGCGCCGCTCAAACGCCCGTTGCTCTATCTCATGGGACCGGCCTACGTCGTCGCGGGACTCCTGCATTTCGTCGTCCCGGAACTGTACGTCCAGATTGTCCCCCCCATACTGCCCGCGCCGCTCGCGCTGGTCTACCTCTCCGGCGTCGCCGAGGTCGCCGTGGGACTGGGGCTGCTGTGGCCGCGGACGCGAGCCTACGCGGCGTGGGCGACTATCGCACTGCTCGTCGCAATCTTCCCCGCGAACGTCTACATGGCGACCAGCGGGGTCGTCGTCACGGGGATGCCCGGCGGCGGCGACCCATCGCCGCTCGTTCGCTGGGGGCGGCTCCCGCTCCAGGCCGTGTTGATCCTGTGGGCGTACTGGTACACCGACACCGAACTGGCGACAGCGTAGCCCCCGAACCGCGCTACTCGCTCTCGAACTCCTCCTGGAGCGTCTCGAGTCGAGCCTGCACGTCCCAGACGTCCTGGGTGAGTTCCTCGATAGGTTCGCTGACGTCGTCAGCACCGCTCTCCGTGGCGGCGGCCCACAGGAGGTCTTCGGCCTCGTCGAGATACCCGTCCGCGAGTTCGAGGGCACGGAGCACGTCCTGGTCGGGCGATGGCGGGTCCGCCATGACTACTACGGTGGACTCCGGCGTCATGGGTGTTCAGGTAGGCTCGATATTTGTCACTGGACACAGATTCGACCGACGTGTGTCCGGTCGAGCCGCGTGGGCCCCGCCGTGGGAGCGTCGGCGCGGCCACGCCCGCCGCTTACGCCGACTCTCTGACCGTGATAACGGGGACCGGCACGGACCGAACGGCCTTCTCGGCGACACTCCCCAGCAGCACGCGGTCGGTCCCGCGGCGGCCGGTCGTCCCCACGACCACGGCGTCGATATCGTTCGCCTCGACGCAGGCGAGGACGCCCTCGACCGGGCGCCCGTGTTCGACGTGCTCGACGACCTCGACCGTATCGGAGGCCGCGGCCGCCACGTCGGCGGTGGCCTCGCGGGCGGCCGCCTCGCCGGCGTCGGTCGACCGGACGTCTGGGCCGAGCGCGGTGTCGTCCACGACGGAGAGAGCGTGGACGGTCGCGTCGAGCGCCGCGGCGAGTTCGAGTCCGTGTTCGACCGCGTGGGCCGCGCCCGCGCTCCCGTCGGTCGCGACGAGGACGTCCTCGTAGGGGAACTGCATCCGGGCCGTCAGCACCGGCACCGAGGAGAGACGGACCACTTTCTCCGTGACGCTCCCGATGAGATAGCGAGAGATCCCCGCTCGGCCGTGCGTCGGCATCACGATCAGGTCGTGACCGAACGCGTCGGCGTACTCGGTTATCGTCGGCGCCGGATTGCCCTGTACGACGTCGGTCCGGTAGTCGACACCGAGCGACTGGAGTAGCTCTTCGGCCGTCGAGACGACGTCGTCGCCCCGCTGGACGAGCGCGTCGACGGGCTGGCCGGCGACGACGGTGATCGAATCCCGCGTCGTGTCCGCGACGAAGAGGACGTGCACCGTGGCGTCGTGCCAGTGGGCGAGTTCGGCAGCGTGGTGCAGGACCGCTTCGGCGCCGTCGCTCCCGTCGTACGGGAATAACACGTCCTCGTACATACCGGCACCTACGACGGGCCGGCGGTAATGGTTTTGCCCGGGCTCGCGGGGCTAGAGTATATGTCGACGGTGGACGGAGCTATCGACACGTCCACCCAGACCGATGTCCGCCAACAGCCCCTCGAACGCGACCGAGACGGACAGCCACACGGACGCCGCTCGCTCGATGTCCACCGGAGAGATCGCCGCCCTCTACGACGACCTGGCCGACCAGTACGAGCGCTGGGGCTGGACCAACCGGCTGTTCACCGGCCCGCTCCGGAAACGAGCGTTCGGCGACGCCAGCGGCCGCGTGCTCGACGTGGCCTGCGGGACGGGGACGAACTTCCGGTATCTGCCGCCCACCGCCCAGCTGGTCGGCGTCGACCTCAGCGCCGACATGGTCGCGGCGGCCCGGGCCGAACTCGACGAGCTACGCCGGGGCGGGACGGTGTATCGGATGGACGCCGGGGACCTCCAGTTCCCCGACGACAGCTTCGATACGGTGGTCTCCGCCCTCTCGACGTGTACCTTCCCCGACCCCGTCGCGGCCCTCTCGGAGATGGCGCGGGTCTGTCGGCCCGACGGGCGAGTGCTACTGCTGGAACACGGCCGTAGCGACGTCGAACTCGTCGGACGATACCAGGACTGGCGCGCCGACGCCCACTACGCCCAACACGGCTGTCGGTGGACCCAGGACCCGCTCGAACACTTCGCGGAGACGGACCTGACCGTCGTCGAGCACGAGGTGTCCTTTCTGGGGATGGTCACTATCATCGAGGCCCGGCCCACGACGGCGTGAAGGTGGGTATTCGGACCGTGCGGATGTTCGCCCGGTACTCGGCCCGCCCCCGATACATCTCGGCTAGCTCCGCATCCGTCAGCGTGGTGTAGACGGTCTCGTCGTCGGCGCCGCCGTCCTGCTTGGCTACTGGTTCCTCCCCCCCTACCGGACTACTGGATTGGCACCATTCGCTCCTTCGCTGGCGGAGCCATCCCCGCGTCGCTCGCGGCCGAGATCTATCCCGACGCCTTCGAGGAGGCGGGCCGTACATCACGCTGGCGACGGCGATCGGCTTCCTCGGGACTTTCCTGCTGTAGCTGTCGCGGGCGGCTCCCGGCCGGCGGTTCGATACGTCGTTGCTGGGCTAAACACTACCCGCCAGAATAGTTACTTATCCAACATATACAGGGCCGTCGGTGCCCTACCGACCCGCATGGCATCTCGTAGTACGACCGTGTCACGTCGGGCGTTTCTGCTGGGTACCGCGGGTGCGGCGGCGACGGGAACCGCGGCCGCACAGGAGGGAACGCCCGCGGGCGGCGGAACCGCGACGGGCACCGGCGGTGAGACACCGGCGGGAACCGATGGCGGCGCTACTGGCACTGAAGCAGGCTCACCCGCCGGGGGCGGTGGCGGCGGTGGCGGGCCGCCGGACTTCGGCGGGTTCCTCGACGACGTCGGGAACTTCGACGGGAGCGTCACCGACGCCCAGGGGCAGGACCAGGTGTCCGTGGCGGTCGGCGCCCAGGGCAACGGCGGGGCCTTCGCCTTCGACCCGCCGGCGGTCCACGTCGACAACGGGGCGACCGTCGTCTGGGAGTGGACCGGCCAGGGCGGCGGCCACAACGTCGTCCAGGACGGCGGCGACACCATCGACTCCGGCGAACCCGTCGCGACCGAGGGGGAGACATACGAGGTCACGTTCGACACGGACGGCATCTACAACTACGTCTGTGAACCACACGAGGGCCTGGGCATGAAAGGGTCGGTCGTCGTCGGTACCGACTACCCCACGGCGAGCGGTGGCGGCGGGGGCGGTGACGGCGGCGACGTGCCACAGGTGCCCAACAGCGCGAAGACGCTCGGCATCGCGACTACGGTCGTGATGGCCGCGACGCTCGGGCTGACCTACGTCTTCCTGCGCTACGGCGGCGATTACGAGATGCCGGGGGAGTAGCGAGGTCACGAACGGAGTGAGTGACCTCGTAACGGGCGAGCGGGGAGAGCGAGGCGTCGACCGGGGGAGACGCCTCGAACGCGAACGGTGGAGCCGTGAGCGTAGTGACCCGCGAGCCAGCGAAGCGAGCTGTCTCGACCCGTGGAGCAGTAGCGAGGCCGACCAGCGGGAGGCCTCGAAGTGAGACGGTGAGCACCGCGAGCCGTCGAACAGTAGCGAGGAACCTCCCTTCGGTCGGCCGTGTCACTGCTCTGCGGTTCGCTCCGCTCCCCGTTCCGTGGAGACATCTCCCTGCGGTCGGTGTCCGCTACTGCTCCACGCCTCGTTCCACTCGCCGTTCCGCTTCGAGGTTTCGAGCGGCGCTCGAACCCTCGCTACTCGGATTCCGTCTCCGACGCCGGCGGGCGCGGCAGCGCGACGAACTGCGTCAGCACGGGGCTGAACGGGTCGTAGACGGACTGGTGGCACTGGCAGTATATCTCGTTCTCGGCGCCGAAGGCGGCGCTGCCCGCCTGGGTCTTGAAGCCGGGGACACAGCAAAAGTGCGTACACTTGTTGAGCCAGGCGATGAAGCCCTCCGGGGCCGCCGCCCCGATGAACTGCCGGACGCTGCCCGGGAGGTCGCTGAACTCCCCCTCCCCCTCGGCCATCTGTCTGACCCGGTCCGAGCGGATGAGCTGGACCGGGATAGACTGGACGTCCCCCTCCGAGCGCCACGTCGCGCTGGCGGGTTTCCCCAGTCCCGACTGGCCGATGCCGTTGCCCCAGGACTCGTAGTCGTCGAACATATCGACGGTCAGCGGCGCGCCCTGCTCGACGTCGCTCTGCCACTCGTAGCTCCCCGGACTGCTCCGGAGGACGTTGTCCTGGTCGGCCTGTGGCCTGACCCCCGGTGCGGTCTGGATGCCGCAGTACTGGAACCACGCCGAGGAGTAAGCGATGCCGCTCCCGCCGAAATCCTGAGCGCGGGCGACCCGCGCGTCGGGGTCGTACTCGGGCCAGACGCCAGTGAGCTGGCCGTCCTGTATCTCGATGGGGACGATGGGCATCCCACGTGGCGCCGGTCCGTCGACGTTCTCGACGCCGAGGAACTCCGTCGTCCCGCCCCCCTCGCCCGAGGCGTCGGTCATCGTATCGACCGCGGCAGCGCCGCCGGCGCCGATACTCGCAAGCGCCGCGCTCCCGACGACGCCCGTGACGAAGCGCCGGCGGCCCGACTCTTCGGGGTACTTGTCTTCGTCTAATGGCATGGTGAGTGGGGGTGACCGCAACGGTCACGGAGCCGCTGTCGCTGTCCACCGCGCGCGCGCCACGACACGTCGTTCGCCCGCCCACCGACCGGTCCCGCGCTCGCGCCGGCGACTGCCGCTTTGCCACCCGCCGTCCGGCTGGTTGCCAATCGAGGCATCGGTACAGCCGCTACGTGTCGGGGCGGTATAGTTTCAACGCTCTAACAATTATGCGCCGTTCCGCCGCGCCGCTCGTACCCCGGCACTCTCAGGTGTCGGTCTCGCCGGCGCGAAACACCTGTGCGAACACCTTCCGCTCGGCCTTCCGCAGGTGGTGGTGGAACGTGGTCGCGGCGACGTCCAGCGACGCGGCGACCTGCTCGCCGGACGCGTTCCGGGGCCACTCGAAGAAGCCGGCGTGGAAGGCCGTCTCCAGCGCGGTCCGTTGCCGGTCCGTCAGGTCGGTGAGCACCTCGGCCTGGACCTTCTCGGCCGGGTCCGGTGTCGTGGTTATCTGCCGGCGTTTGCGTAGCTGCACCGTCGGGTAGGCGCGCTCGATGGGGTCGATGACCCGCCGGACGTCCACGCTCGTCGGGACGTGGACCGTCATCTGGTAGTTCCCGTCCTCGATGACGGCCCGCTCGACGGCGCCGCCGACCGACGCGATGGCCGTCAGCATCGGCGGGTCCGTGAGCCGGAGTTCGAAGGTCGCCTCGCCGTCGCTCCCGTCGTGGACGGTCAGCGACTCCCAGTGGGGGATATCCTCGACGAGCGCTCGCAGCCACTCGGTCGCGTCCTCGGTCACGCTGCCGTAGACGACGAAGTCGTCGCCAGCGACGGACACCGTGTGTTGCAACTCCGCCCGCCCCGACAGCCGCTCGTCCCTCGTGCTGTCGGCGAACACCTCCGGCACGACGAACTGTAACTCGACGACCTCGTCGGACAGCAGCGCCTGCTTCCGCTCCGCGGCCGCGATGGCGTGGCCGACGATGTCGCCCAGCTGGGCGATGACGGTCCGCTCGCGGCCCGTGAAGGCGTTCTCCCGATCGGCGTAGACGTTCAGCGTCCCGTAGGTCGTCCCCTCGTGGCAGATGGGGATGGCGGCCGACGACGCGACGCCGTTCTGTTCGGCCCGGTCGCGCCACGGCTCGTAACGGTCGTCGCCGTCGACGGCCGTCACGGTCTGTATTTCGCCTGTCCGGAAGGCGCGGCCGGTCGGCCCGTCGCTGCGCTCGTCGTCGGGGTCGACGGTGATAGTGGTGTCTTCGAGGTAGCCGTCGGTGCCGGCCTCGGTCCGGACCGTCACCGTCTCCGAGCGGGCGCCGACCTCGCCGACCCAGGCGAACAGATACGACGCCGAGTCGGCGAGATACGCACAGACCGTCGACTCGATCTCCTCGCGGGTGGACTGGTCGATGACGGCGGCCGTCACCTCGCGGACGACCTCGTTGAGGCTGTTGAGCGCGGCGAGCTGTTCGCGCTGGCGCTCGAGTTCCCACTCGCGCTCGACGTGGTCGGTGATGTCCCGGACGATGCCCACACGTTCCCGGCCGGCGGGGGTCGCGAGCGTGCTGAACGTGGCCTCCGTCTCGACCTCCGTCCCGTCGGGCCGCGAGAGCGTCGCCTCGACGCTGGCCGACGCCCGGTCGCCCGCCCGGAGCCTGTCGTCCAGCTCCGCGGCGCGGTCGATCACCTCCGGATCGAGGATGCCGTCCTCGACGAGCATCCCGACGTCGCGCCCGACCAGCTCCGCCGACGGGATGCCGAGCAGTCGCTTGTGGGCGTCGTTGACGAAGGTGAACACGCCGTCCTCGTCGACGGTGTAGATGCCGTCCTCGACGGTCTCGACGATGGTCTCGTACCGGCTGCGCTCTCGTTCACGCCGGCGTCGCTCGGTGACGTCCCTGACGACGCCGACGCTCCCGAATCCGGCGTCCCCGCGGTCAAGCGGGGCGAATCGCGCCTCGACTGGGACCGTCCCACCGTCGGCGGTAGTGAGTTCGGTCTCCACCGTCGCCACCGACGCCTCGGAGTCGAGTATCTCGCGGCGTTCGGCTGCACCGCGGTCGAGCGCCGACTCCGGCGCGACCAGCGAGGCGTCGGACTCGAGTAACGTCTCGCGGTCGT
>Ga0306900_1000793_pt1 | contig 12258 bp, 12 predicted proteins | sample AntRauMFilla3765_FD_190416 | JGI IMG/M metagenome (GOLD analysis project Ga0306900, IMG submission 190416) | Saline lake microbial communities from Rauer Islands, Antarctica - Metagenome Filla 3 #765 (v2) (version 2) | ecosystem: Environmental > Aquatic > Non-marine Saline and Alkaline > Saline ... | reverse complement strand
ATATATGATCATTGATTTTGCTTATATCGTAGAGTTTAGAAAATTCAGCATCTTCCAGCTTTGTATAACCCCAACTTTTCTCATCAAAAACAGAAGCAGAAAGTCCCGCTATGGCGTGTAATGTTTTTGGAGTAGTTTCTTTCATTACAGTAATTTTGAAACCCCCTGTATTGAGATTCTGCTCAATATCATCTTTGTGTGTCTTTAATAGCTCAAGGATATCTTTATAAGATTCTCTCATCCCAGAGCTATACATTATTTCAGATTCAGGCCCAATTTGTGAAAGAAAATCATAATAGTACAAAGGTGTCATTGGTTCAGTTTTGAAAGCTGGCACTTGAGCACCCTCTTTAATACAACGATACTGATGCCAAATACTGCCATTTACAGGTCCCTTTAGAGTCTTGATGTTGTTCTTCCTTGCAAGAGCAAGAAGCTCTCTCCATACGACTTCAAAGACAGTTATGTCATCGACTATTTCAAAAAAACCGAAGAATGCTTCATTTCTAGGTAATCGGTCATCAACAATAAGAGCAACATGGGCTATAAGCTTTTCATCATTTAAAAATGCTACTGGGTAAAACTTAATATGATTACTTGTCACGCAAAAATCATACGCTTTTCCATATTCTTTAAGAAAAAAATCAAAGTTCTCATTTGAAGCGTACAGCGTCTTCAAAAAAACATTGAGATCACTATTTGAATGGAAGTTTATAGGATTGTAAGCTACTGTCTTCATATAATTTTAATTGTGCCCGTAGAACCGTTTATTTCTACACTCTGTCCATCTTTGTACAACTCGGTAGCATTGTGCACACCAATGACGGCGGGTATACCAAGCTCTCTAGCTACTATCGAAGCGTGCGATAAGACTCCACCATGTTCGATGATGAGTCCTTTTGATAATGCTATCAATGCTGTCCAACCAGGATCTGTGTTTTTTGTTACTAATATTTCAAAATCTACTTTATCTGGCATATCAAACTCTTTCATCACTTTAATTCTGCCAGAAACAACTCCGGGAGAGACACCACGAGAATCACTAGCATTTAAATCTGCTCCTGTTGTGTTATCAATCATTTCATCACCAAAAGCCAAAAAATGAGATGGCGGGTTTTCTTTTTTGTACTCATCGAATTTTTGTTTTCTTTTAACAATTTCAGCAGCGAGGTTAGCGGTTATCTGTTCGTTTGCTATAGCAAGAACCTCATCTATAGTTAAGTAAAAAACGTCATCTGCATTTTTTAAAACCTTGTTTTTCTGAAGAATTACACCAACACGTCTAAACACACTTCTTGTGATCGAGAACATGTTTGATCTAAGTAGTCGAAATTCTTCACGTTGCGAAGCATATTTTTTAAACTTCTTCAGAGAGTGTTTAAATAAGATTTTTTTGAAAAATGGAAGATCTAAAACCTCTTCATCCTTATGCGTAATCACTTTTGTTTTATATCCTGAATACGCACGAAGTACTGTCATGAACTTTCTTGGGTCTTCATCAAAACCAACCGTTTCTAATTTAAGCTCATTAGCAAATCTCCCCCCAAACATTGCTATATACCTATCGTATGCACTTTGCAGTACAGGATTGTTAGCTAATTTAGCAAAAAACGATTTTCCGTCATTGACTAGCACTGCTGCCCACAACTCAGCGTCACCCTGCATTTTTTCTGACAAATCTTGTAAGTAACCCACCTGTTCTGTTGCTTTACTTTTAAAAATAAAAATTTCTTGTAAGTTGTCTTCTGGATACAACTTTTGTAAAATTCCCAAATACGTCATAACAAAAAAATCATTCTCAAGAGTGATATACCATTTTCGTAATAGATTATTCTGTAAAAAATTAAAAAGATTTTTACATTCTTCCAGAGAAAGGTCACTAAATTTGGTCTTCTTTAAACGTTTAATGTGACGTTGTGTATGATTCTTAAATATTTTTGAAGTGATACTAAATAGAGGTATCTTGAACAAAACTATGATTGGATAGTAAAAGCGGAAGAAGAAATTTGGTCGTATCGTTGTTGCAATCTCCTTTCTAAGGTTACTAGTAATCATAGTTTCAAAATTTTCCTTGTTTCTTTTGTAACCAGGAACGAATTGAGCCATTCGATACCAGTTATTCATGTTGTAGTACATTCGACCATGAAAGAAACCTAGTAAATTTTCAAATACATATGAATGCTTTGTTAGCGCTGCTACAGGAACACCAGACATGCGTAGAAAATCTATATAAACTTGCTTGTATACAAGTTCTGCAAAAGAAGCAGTTAACGGGAGTACGATACCTGAATAACTTTCAGCAATGTTTGCACTATCATAATATTCCTCTTCGGGTACAGCAATATTCGCAGTGACTGGTCGTGATTGCAAAAGATAGAGCTTTTCGCCTAGGTAGCACCATTCGATATCTTGAGGTTTTTTAAAAAAGTTTTCAGTTTTCTTTGCTAGATCAACAACCTGATTTAGTTGAGTAAGGCTGATTGACGACTCTGACCGTTCACTCTCTTGTAACTTCCCATCTTGCAGGGTCAGCACGGGTTTATTCTTGCTTACAGATTCTCTGATTAGATCACCCTCTTTATTTAAAACATATTCGTCACAAGATTTACCTTCAACCACATTTTTACACAGACCGAAGTTTGAATTTACCAAAATTAAACCCTCTCCATTATCTGAAAAACAAACGCCTGAAACATCACTAGGAATAAATTCTTGAATGATCACTGAACCAGATAGGTCACCAAAAGAAGTAACGACTTTTTTAACTTCCTTTACCAAATCGTTTCTCTTAACAGCTATTGCCGAATAGAAATGCCCAGCGTACGACTTTTTATCACCGTCTTCTCCAGTCGCGGATGACCTAACTGCAAAATAATCTGATCCAGAGAGCTCTGTATCAGTTGCTTCCAGAATTTTTTCCTCTCCCCAAGATTGATCGCAAGTAAAAAAATGAGGAACGTTAAATCCTGCTTCCAACAATCTATTCAATGATTCCGCTTTACCTCCTGTTTTCATAAAAATCTTTATACACTTAAAAATATTAGTATATTGAAACCACCATACATAATCATAAATGATAATTGCATCAATTGATTAGTCTTTTCTTCTTTTCGTAACTTATTTAGCAATAGAGTACCAAATGTAGCAAATACCAACACAATAGACGTTGGAAGTAAGTAAGCTGGAACATTCGGGATCAACAATATTATTTTTACGAAAAAAAGAATATTTACAACAGCAAAAACTGCATAGACTACTAATGCGTTAGAAAGGCCAAGAAACCAAGTGTATGTATCTTGTCCGGTCCCATCATTACCAGGACTGTTCACCTTCCTTAGAAATTCAAAAATTATTGTGCCAGTGGCAGTAAACAGAAAGTGAATTAGAACTACTGCCGTAAAGACGAAGGTCTCGCTAGCAAGTGTATAAACCAGCACTTGCAAAAGAAGCATCTGAACCAAATTGACTGCGTTGTATAGATAAAAATGTTTCCGAAATTTTAGTCCTAGGAAGAATTCATTACGGGCTAAAAATGAATAGCCTAGCATTACTACTACAATCAGTAGCGCCTGTAAGCTCGAATATAGAGCAGATAGGACAAGCGCCATGATTGCCATCCAGTCGACAATACGCAAATCATTTAGAGTAATAGCTCCTACTGAGAGAGGTCTGTCCTTATGATGTTCTAGGTCGTGTTCATAATCCCGAAATTCATCAATGATTCGAACATGGAGTAAGTATGCGAGGGACATGATTAGTGACAACGTTAAAAACTCTATGTTAACTGACCCAATCACCACGGCTCCTGAACTTAGAATTGCCGGTAAAAAACTAAACCCTAAAACAATGACAGGAAACCTCTTCTTCTGATATGAGTAAAAATTACTAATTGTAGTTAAAAATGCTGTCATTTTTTAATTGTATAAATATGGAAACTTCGATAAAAGTAGAGCCTGTCCTGCTTCTTAAGTTTTTCCTCAAGATTTTCATTCTTAACGATATGTTGCGCCAACTCTTTCGGTGGTTCTTGCTCAAACTGATTACACCAATAGGCTACAACTGCATCAGTTTTTGCTGTACGAACAATCTCTTTCCAGACTTTTGATACTTCCTCTGGTTTCAGAAATTCAAAGAAATCAGACAGGTTAAATTTTGTCAGTGTATTATCAGGAGTTTTATTCAAAAAATCCAACAAGTCTTCAGAAGAAAAAACGCATAAACTCTGATCGCTATTCCTAAACACTTCATAACTACTCTTAAAAAGGTAATCTGGGCAAGATCCACCATATTCCCCAACTAGAGAGTAGCACATGTAGTAATTACTTCGCAGTAAAGAACGATAAATAAGATCTTCAAGCCGTTTATGATAGTTAGCGTCCCTACCTTCAGAATCTTTCATGGTTCCTATTTGACGAGCAAATCTCTTTAATATGGACGCGTTGGACGCAATACTGAAAAACAATCTCCAACGCCATGTATTCCAGGTACTTTGGTAGAAATTTGTCTGATCTTGTAAATTGTTATGATTAACAAATTCAAGAATAGTTTTCTTAGTATGTACAAGAGGTAGTAAGGATTTCCTAAACTTGTTTAAGTATTTTTCAAACTTTCCGCCATGAATCAATCCACACTCAATTAGATCTTCGTTTTGTGCAAACCAAGAAGCTGCCTCAGGTGACAATTGGTTAGACACCATACTGAAGTACTTCAATCTAGATTTCGATTCAGCTACACCAATCATTTCTAAATACTCCTTATGATCTAGAACCTTAGGTGCCTTGAGTTTTAATTCAGTAAGATAATTTTGAACTGGATTCTTATCAACAAGAAAGAGCTTCTTTGGCTCATGGAGCAACAGGGCTAAGGAGTTGTCGCCACCTGACGTGATGGAGAGCACAACATCTTTACTATTAACTTTGAGAGCACTCTTTAGGAGATCTACATCCTCCCAACACTGACTGTAATTAATACTACTCATACAGCTCCAATCTTATTTGAATACTTAAATGCACCTAAGGTTTTCTTGAGGTATGCTTCTGTTATCAAGTTTTCCTTGATTGCTGAATTTGGAAAATTGTAAGCCAGTGACCAATAAGGACTAAAATGTTTACCGGCTAAATAAAGCACTTCTTCTTCTTTAGACCTATCTAATTTTTCATAGTCCACAAAATCTATGTCTACGAATTCAAACTTATCTCTTACTCCAAAAAACTCCAAAGTAGTATCGAGTACCCTCTGTGCTTTAAGGGGTTCTGGGTTAGTCACATATATCATCTCGCCTAGTGTATTAGTGACAACAGTTTCAGAGATAGTTTCAGCTGCTTGATTGGCAGGAATCATATTTGAAGTTCCAACGAGTACAGGAAACCTGACCTTAGTACTGCTTGCAAACTTCGCTGTCTCTAAAAACTTAGCAACGATTAAATAGTAACCACTCCAGTTTATAAGTTCACCTGACTCAGTATCTCCGACCAGAACCGAGGGACGAAAGATCGTATGTAAGACACCTGAATCTTTCAAAATTTTCTCTGAATTGAGTTTGTCACTTTCATATGCATTTCGAGGACCTTCTGTACTTCCAGACTCACGCCATAGAAATGCAGTACTTACGTAATAGATTGGCACATCAAGTTCCTTAGCGGTCTTAATAATTGACAGCATCATTTTTGAGTTGCTGTCTCCAGACTTTTCAAAGTGCACGTTACCAGCACTATGTACAATGCAGTCAATTTTATTTGAATCAATCTTTAAGTTATCACTAGTCAGATCAACCTCAATGGCGTCTTCCACTGAAAGACCGAGTCTATCTAGTGACGAAATGTCTCGTACTACAGGCAATACCTTAACTTCACGCTTATTAAGACTACGCGCAATTTCAAACCCCAAATTTCCAGTTATACCTGTAAGTAATATATTCATACAATATTAAGAAAAGCTCCTCCGTAAAGGAGTTATCTTTAAATCTTTCTGTCTGCTATGTATATTAGCTCCAGATATCTTTACGAAAGAGCAGTGACGTCCAGAGAGCAAAGTATGTAAGACCAATTGCCCAGCCTGCAACTAGAAGTGAAAGTGAGTCAGTGCTAGTGATAAGAATAACTGCCCCCACGACTTGTATACCAAGTGCGAACTTAACAAAAGTTGAGAAGCCAGCCCTAAACATACCGGCAACCTTTTCTACCAACGGAATAGCCATCAGTACGAGAATGGTGACATACATCAGCTGTACGAAGGGCGCTAGATTAAACATAAGGAAGCCTTCATCAGAGATAAACTTTGGTGTTGGGAAAATGTAGCGACCAGCTACGAATGTAGCTAATATAAACAGGGTTCCAGCTCCTAGTATCAAGGTTCGGAGTGAAGAAGAAATATCGTCAGTGGCTGCACGTAAAAATGCAATAAACGAAACGAGGGTTAGTACAGCGCCTATGGTTACAAAAGTAGCCAAGCTGTCTGGCATCATAACTGCTAGTGCCCATGAAGCGAAGCCCACAGCCTCGAGAAGTAGTCCAATTCCAAAGTATTTAGCGACAGTGTTACCCTTTTTTAGAAAAATACCTCCCACAACAGCTGTTGCTAGCGTTGTGTGGAGAAAGAAAAGTAATATTGAAAGATTCATAATATTGATTTATGCTATTAAATTTAATTAATTGTAGCACAATAAACGTGTACAATAGCAAGCGAGATATGAAGTTTTACCATACAACAGGAAATATCATTCAACGTACTGCTTGGCTCCCGCTCCGGGCCATTTTTTCTATTTTTCTCAGAATAGAATGTCGAGGGGTTGAGAATGTAAAGAATCTAAAAACAAACGCTATTTTTGCCTCTAATCACGCCAATGAGTTTGACCCACTTATTATCGTTTCATGTCTGCCGTTTTTCTCACGACATTTACCACTCGTATTCGTTTCAAGAGAGAAAGGTTTCTATGAAAAGCTGGGCTGGAGAGGAAAAATATACGGTGGCTTCTTTTTTAAACTCATGGCTGCTCTGCAGGTATACACAGGTATAAATGACTACGAAAAAGCACTAAAACATCATGCACAGGCATTAAAGTGTGGCCGTAACGTATGCATCTTTCCCATGGGTAAAAAACACCTTGATGAGGATATACACCAAGCCAAAGGAGGCGTTTCGTATTTGTCTGCAACAAGTGGTTTACCAATCGTGCCCGTTCGGATTACTGGAATTGAATACATGAAAGATGGTGATTTTTTAAGGCGACGGAGAAAACTTCAGGTTACCTTTGGTGAGCCTGTTCACTTCAACGAACTATCAGGAGAAGATGATCCAAATCCTGGCAAAGACTTATGTGAGAAAACGGCCGTTTCTTTGATGAAGAAAATTGTTGCCCTAGACAACAACATCTGATTTATTCCTCGCTTGAATAATTAGGATATAACTTAATAAGTATGGTATCCCTCCCCATACAAGTAACATAAACCCAAGCACTTGAATAACTGGAATTAAATTTAAGAAGAAGATTGCATTTCTAAGACCAATCAAAGCTGAAATCCATTTGTCGAGCTTTGATGTTGAAGACATATAGCGAGGGCTTAGAACTTTGTTTTCATAGTGAACAAATGCCCACATTATGGCTATTACTGCAAGCATCGCTGCCCAAAACATAAACAGACTAAAACCCGTAAGCACAAGAATAGTCGTATCTACAATCAAGAAAAATCCTATGGCAAATCGTAACGATCCCGTATTACTCTTTGGGATAGTCGTTCTCCAAAGATTTTTTGGTTGTTTATCAGTGGATGCGTCAGAGACATTGAGTCCGTCAGTAACATTCGCATTGGCTGTGTTTTGTTCTGTTGCTTGGAAGGCTTCGTTTATCTGCGCCATTGTCCATCCTCCCTGACCAAGTAAATCAGAAGTTACCTTCTCACGCGTAATACCAGAAGCTAACTGTGTTTTCACGTAATCTATTAATTCTTGTGTAATCATATTGAAAAGTATAGCAAGAATTACTGTTGAATTATCGCTTTCTTAGTAACACTCTAAATAAACTCATATCACCAATTTCAAAGTTTACGCTTGCGCCATGTGTCCACAACTTCCATAAACGAAAGAACTTACCATCAAACATCTTTTCAATATCGCTCTGATGAGACTCAATTGAGTTAACCCAAGTAGACATAGTTTGTATGTAGTCGTCAGTATTGTCTTCAAACTTCTCAACAACTAATCCTGACCCCTCTACTGCATCCAAAAATTCTTGCTTTGACGGCAAATGACCACCTGGGAAAACATACTTAAGAGTCCAAGGATCAACCAACTTTGGTTTGTGACGACCTGTAAACTGTAGGTAAAAGGGTGCCCCACCATCGAGCTTATCACTAATGTCTTTGAGAAAAGTGCCAAGATTATCTTTTCCAACATGTTCAATAGCTTCAATCATCACTGCACCGTCATATTTCTTATCTCCTGTAATTTTAGTAAAGTCTTGGTACTTAATCGTAATTTTATTACTTAACTTATTGCTCTCAATAAGTTCATTGCAATGATCAAGTTGTTTTTGACTCAGTGTCTTACCGTCTATATGCCAACCATGATTTTTTACAGCGTGTACAGCAAATCCACCCCAACCAGAACCCAGATCAAGCACTCGTGAGTCTTTAGGCAAATTCATCCAGTGACAAATAAGCTTAAGTTTATTTTCCTGTGCTTTTCCCAGAGTATCTTTATCTGATTCAAAATGGGCAGCAGAATAAGACATAGTCTCTTTATCCAAAAACAAAGAGAAGAAATCATTACCTAGATCATAGTGATAAGCTATTTGTCCATTTCTATTCTTTGGCTTAGTTAGCTCAGCCCAGAGTTTTGCTAACACTAATCGTGCCGACGGTTTAACGTGCCTAAACTGATGACGTAGTTTTAAATACGCTTCGATATCACCTTCAATATCGAGAGTCCCGTTCATATATGATTCTCCAAACCCAAGAGCACCCTCAGAAAGAAGTCTTTTAACCACACTAGGTTTAGTTATAGAGAGAATAAATTCAGCATCATTTCCACTGCCATAGTATTTTGTTTCATTGTTCCAAAACCGTACTCCAAATTTTGATCCCTCAAACTGTTTAAAGATGTCGTCTAATACTTTTATGTAATTCATATCATTTCGATCAAATCTATTAGATAGTACCAGAATCAGGTGCTGGTGACTAAAGTTACTCTTTGGTAGTACAATTAAGCAGTGAACATTTCAGACATAAAACATAAAAAGCTCTTAGCGGTAGCTATTCTACTTCTACTCTTTAGTTTGTGGCACTTTTCTAAAGCACCAAGCAATGACTGGAACTGGTCACCCGATCAACAAGTTTTGCCGTACGCAGAATTCAAAGACGATGAAGTGACTGTGTTAAATATTCGCAATTTTACATATCAGTCAACTACTGATTACGAACCTAATTATTACGACAAGACATTTAATTTGAACGATCTACAGTCAGTTGATTACATAGTGGAACCATTCGGAAGTATTGGTGCTGCCCACACTTTCGTGAGCTTCGGTTTCAGTACTGGAGACTATCTGGCAATTTCTGTTGAAATAAGAAAAGAGATTGGTGAGTCTTTTTCTCCACTCAAAGGAATACTACGAAACTATGAACTCATGTACGTTGTTGCTGATGAACGTGACGTAGTGAAGCTTCGTACTAGTTATAGAAAAAATGATGTATATCTATATCCCGTGAATACTTCCAAAGAAAATATGCGTGAGTTATTTATAAGCATGTTACAAAGAGCCAATAAGTTAAAACAGCAGCCTGAGTTCTATAATACCCTAACTAACAATTGCACAACCAATATTGCCAATCATATAAATAATATTTCTCCGAGTCGAGTTCCGTGGGACCTCAGATTACTCTTGCCGGAAAATTCTGACGAGCTAGCATACGAACTTGGTCTCTTAGACAAATCAATCCCGCTTGAAGAATTGCGAAAACAACACCTCATCAATGAAAAAGCAGAGAAGTACGCTGACTCAGTAGACTTTTCAAAACTCATTCGTCAGTAGTGTAACGAGCTAGCACGAGACCCTTCCAAATGAGGGGTCTCGTGCTAGCTCTAAGATGCGGTGATTTACTAACCTTTGCTCGAACCCACTTCGAGAAAGAACAATGATTGCAACGCGCGGAGCGCGTGGTGGCTTTATACTTCAACGTACGCATTCGGGTTCGTGTTGGTGCCAAGCGCGCCTCACTGCTCGCTACCCGCTCGCACAAAAAACAAAGAAATTTCCTTGCCTTCATATTTTCGGAGGAGGGGTGCGGGGAGGAGCCGACAAAAGATTGAAAGGATATTTCTTTGTTTTTGGATCGCCGCTTCGTCCTCCAAAAAGTTCCGTTTTAGTCTCCATATATTTGAGAGCCTTCCACTTCACTTTTCTCCGTACTCGCGGCGTGTGAGGCGCGCTGCGCGTATACAGAGCACGTGGTAATGCTAACCTGCGCTCACTACACTCCAGCACCTCCGCACAGCTCGCTCAATCCGTTCGCGCGAGCTACTGCGGTGCTGGAGTGTTCGCGTAGATGGCTTCGTTGGAGCAACAGTAGTATTATAGAGTCATGGAAAAAAGTGAAAAAGTATTTAAGCAAGTAGAATCTTTGTATCTGGTGGATTCAAGCAGAGGCATGGGGAAATGGATGTGGAATAATCATGTTCAATGGGTAGCTGGTAAAGCCAAGAAACTTGCTGAGAAATATGCTACTGATGTCGAAAAGGTGTATTGCGCTGCTTTGCTGCACGATTTGGCAGATTGTCAGTTTGAACGAGGCGATAAAGACTTTGATAGTTGGTCAGAGAACAAAGGTAAAGAGATTTTAGCTGAAGCTGGTTTTACTGATGATGAAATAAAGGAAATTCTTGAGGTTATTGTCCGCCCTCATTCGTGTCGCCCAGAAAATCTACCGACGACTTTGGAGGGTAAAGTTCTTGCAACGGCGGATGCTATGTTCCATTTACAAACAAGCTTCTTCCCAATACTTTGTTACAAACAAAGACCAGAGCATACGAACAGTTACGAGGAATGGCAGAAATGGTTTGATGAAAAGATCGACAGAGATTTTGGCCCAAAGATTTTCTTTGATGATGAAAAAGAGGAAGTGAGGGCAGATTACGAAGCTCTTTGTAGAGTATTTGGAAATAAAACGTTAGATAGTGCCGAAGTTTGATTCAATTAGAAATTTATTTTTCAGATTCGAGTATATTACCTAAACGTGCCACAACATCTTGAGATGTATGCCCATCAAACTTCGGTGCAACATCAAGAGTGTCCGCAAAATCTGTAGAGTCCCAATGATGATTTCTAATGTGGTAGGTTATTTGTTCGCCTTCGTTCTGATTTATTCCCAACACAAAAAAGCCTTCTATAAAACTCTTATCGTCATGAAGCTGACTTCGCCATACAGGATAGCCTTGTTTTTGCATAAATTTGCAAAGCACAAGATATAACACAACTCTGTGTTCATAAACTTCTCCAAACGTATGGAAGCCGTCGGACACTTTATTCGCTTCTTGCATGCTGGGTAACTCAGCTATCAGATCGTTTATTTTTGCAACTGCGTTTTCTGAATCAGTAGTTTTTTTATTCATACAAATATGATTGGAGTTTCTTGAGCGCAATTCTGCGCATTGAAGTTTCTTTTTGTTGGTCAACATCCATTTCACCCCATGTTTCTTCGTGACCTTTTGGGATAAAAATAGGGTCCCATCCGAACCCTTTTTCTCCACGTGGTTCTGGGGAAACAGTACCCTCTGTCGAACCTTTGAAAATTTTAATGCCGTTTTCATCACAGAGTGCAAAGCATACTTGAGCAACCACAGCGCGGTCATCGTAACCATCTAACAGTTTTACTATACCGTCATTTCCTAGTGACTCTAGAAACCACCTGACAAGTGGTCCTGGCAGTGAACCTAAGGCTTTGAAAGTAAGTGCGGTATCTTCTACCAGTACGGGTGACTTTAAAAGTCTGTATGCTTCTTGAGCTTTATAAGTGGCAACTTCTTCTAAATCTAAAGATTGAATCTCGTGAACATCTAGTTTTTTGTGATCAACTTCGTAGTCTAAATGTCTCTTTAGCTGAGCTGCTTTTTCTGGATTTCCGGTGATAAAAGTTATCTTTTTCATATTTATTTTAGTAACCACTCAGCAATTTTATCTTGATACTTTGCAAGCTGTTCATCAGTAAAATTACTCTTACCAAGACCATGCACAAAACCTTTTGCTTCCCAAGTTTCTGCATTAAA
>Ga0306900_1000788_pt1 | contig 12305 bp, 18 predicted proteins | sample AntRauMFilla3765_FD_190416 | JGI IMG/M metagenome (GOLD analysis project Ga0306900, IMG submission 190416) | Saline lake microbial communities from Rauer Islands, Antarctica - Metagenome Filla 3 #765 (v2) (version 2) | ecosystem: Environmental > Aquatic > Non-marine Saline and Alkaline > Saline ... | reverse complement strand
CAGTTGAAGTTGCGATAGGCCTGCGGATTCAGTACTGGATGTGGGTGTTTCAGACATGGTTTCTGGTGTAGTGCGGGTTACGTGCGCTTCACCCGTCCCCCCCGAGCGCACCTGCGGTGCGGTCCGGTAGAGGAGTGGAACGTTACGTGATCAGTTCTGTGAGCGTTTCTTGGGATTCTTCAGCGTTCGTCACGGGCTGCATCGACTCGCTGCCTTCCGGGATAACCGACTCATCAATCACCGTTGCGAACTCCTTCTCAGTCGTAATGTCGAGGAAGGAACTGCAGAGGAGACTGAATTCAGCTGCGAATCTGACGTAGGGACATAATTCTCCGCGAAGGTAGTCGTTTGCCTTCGTTGAGAAAAGTTCTTCCAACGCATCAGTCGTTCCTTCAGCAGCACCGCCACGAGCAAGCGTGTCAGTATCCGTCGGTAGAATCACTGAATCAATCACACCAGGATTCGCTCTGATGTATCGAATCATATCAGCTGTCACTGGCGGTTCGTGCAAGTGCACGTTGATATCCCCGCTCGTAGACTCTTGAAGGTACTCGATTGCTTCACGCATCGAATCCCATTCAAACGCGTGCGTTCCGAGTTCCCGCAACACGAAGTCAGTCGGGTGCGACGTTCCAGAGATCCCTTTCGAACGGGACTGCTGCTTGTATAGGCCTTCGTTCAGGCAATTCACCGTCAACGAGTACGGGTGCGGGACCGGCGTTCCGAGTGTGGGCTGGTGCGAGAAATCGTAGTTCCGGTACGTGTCAACCGGATACGCGATCGCGTCACGAGCTGTGCCCGTGTACGTCACCGGGAAGACGTAATCTGCCTTCAACGAATCCCCGAGGTTGTACAGGTCATGTGGGAAGTTCGATCCAGGCGGTCGCGTGTCAACGATAGCGAAATCGAGGACACGATCTACGGTTCGTTCAGCCATCTTCCGGTCCTCTACGATTTCATCCAGTGTGAGCGACCGGTACGGCCAGTAGTTCCCGGTGAAGTCAGACACGTACTGCGTGTTCTCACCGGTCGGCACGAACACGTTCACCGGTGACCGCGAGGCAATTCGCCGTCGTTCCTCATCGTTCGCAATCCGGCTTGTGAATATGTTCATGTTGAATCACTCCGTTGCAGTTCCGAAGTCTGCCAGTCCCGACTGCTGCTCAGCCGTGACCTCATCGTCATCTTCAAGCAATCCTTCTTCTTCCAGGAGCCGGCCAAGCCGTTCGTATTCCGACTTGAACTTGTCCCACTGAATCTCGATGTCTTCATCGCTGATTTCAGGATTCAACATCCGAGCAATCTCGGTTAACTCAGCCCCAATGAGCTTCGCAGTCGTCGTTGAGAGGTCATCACCAGCGGCTGTCCCGATCCGCATCGGGATGCGTGCATGCCCGGCTACTCGCCCGGACCGTGAGTGGATTTGTGGCGTCGAGAAATCCACTGCATCTAGCAATTCTGGTGACTCACGAAGCGCTTCGATGAGTTGACGGGATGCTCCAAGCCCGAACCCATGGACGTACGCATCGTAGCCAGCGACGTTTCGGAAGTGCCTGACAGCGGCAATCTGTTCCTCCGGGAGTGCGTTCTTCAGTCCGCCAAGTGCGAAGTGACCTCGACGAACCTGTCGCGGGTAATGCTGGTGAAGGTATGCGTAGTGGAAATCGTGCGGTGGCTGTAACGGGATGAGAATCGTGGATGGGAACGTACTTTCGTCGATCTGGTCAAGGAACGACGCGACTTTCTCCGCAGTCTCCTCGACCGCGGTTCGCATCGCAACACCTGGAACATTCACCGTGTCGTTCGGAATAACGTAGTCAGGCTGGCGTTCGTACGCCATGCTGATGAGTTGCTCAGCAGGCACGCCACCATCCTTGAATCCGGAATCCAGCATGTAACTCTGACACGATTCTCGAACGGAGGGTGTCGAATCACCACGAACTGCAGGTTGGAGGCGATTCGGCCAGTACACCCGGCCGTTCCCGCCGGAAAGGTACACGTCAGTGACCGCGTTCTGCGACAGGTGATTGACGTGCTTGATTGATTTTTCCATGGGTGTGAATTTCTGAGGTTGGGGCCTCGTGCGCGTTCACTGCGCATTCCAACGCGCACCCTGCAGTGCTGCCTCGGAACTCTGCCTCGGAACTGTATACCGATGGCGTTGACAGTACACGCGGTACTGGATTCACTACCATGAAGTTCCGCATTTCTCCTACGCTGTTACGGAAGTTCGAGGAGAAAGCCTCGCGCTTCAGCGCGGGGAGGATGTCAATTGCAATCGTGTCGGCGCAGCCCGAACTATGTGAGGGAGGGGAGTGGGGCAGGAGCAAAGCGGAGGCCCAATGAGGCCCCGGCGGGAGGGTAATAGAGTACATTTCAAGTGCTTCTGTTGGGAGGGCGGTCAGTCGTCCAGAAGCGACGAGAGATCGTTCATGGAGTCAAGGTAGTCACGGAGATATGACCGGCCAAGACTCGTCAGGCCTTCCCATTGGTCACCTTCCAACTCAACACGAGCGAGGTACTGTGCGTATGGTAAGTGGTTGGTGCTGATCCCGTTGATGGAGATGTGACTGGATTCACCGTGCCACCGTTGGACGCTACCGTCGACGACCGTGCAGATGGTGAAGTACGGCATGTCCTCGGTGTCATAGTACGCGAGGCCAGTAGTTGTCACGCCGACAAGGTGGTGCCGTAACCCGTCTTGCTTGAAGTGTTCCGGGAACGCATCGAGAGACGGGCTCGAAAGCATTTGGAGCGTTGTCGTCGTATCGTGCCACGTGAACTCCCCAAGCGCTTCGATGCATTCACTCCGTGACTGCGGCGGTGTTTCAACGAGATCATCCCATTCGGAACTTTCGAGGACAACCGCATCGAGGTTTTCCGGTTCCAAAGCCGGGTTATCCCCCGATTCATCGGTAGTGGGGTTGAAGATGTTCCGCGGGGCGACGAACAATTCGAATGCCGGGTCATCGAATTGGTCTTGTCCGACCGGAGGGAGCCCGTTGTGGTCATTTGCCGGGATAGCATAGACCGGATTGAAATCATCGGTGAGACCAAGTAATCGACACGGGTCACCGTACATCGGGAGTTCCGAGGGGTACGCGTCTGTCGTGTTCGGAACACCGGCTCAGGTTACCGCCGGTGCGGGGTTCCCGTCCGGGCCGAAGTCACCGATGTTGGTGCTGGTAGTGAGGTCAGTCATGGAGCCTCACTCAAGCCGTTCCCGCGCGTCGTCAGCGGCTTCTATCACATCGGAAGGCACACGCCCTGGCATTTCCTCAACGTCCTCTCCGACGTAGTCTATGAGCGTAGCGAGGACTGTACGGTTCACACCGACTTCCGTGTGGCGTGAATGCGTTCCGACCAGATGCAGATCACCGTTCTCGATATCATCTTGAATGAGCTGTTCATCCAACTCATCACGCCCACCGGTAGCGAGGCGAATGACGTTCACGCCACCAGGTCCATCGGTCGTGAGGAATCCGATGTCATCAACCTCGAAGAGAACCCCGGGTTTCTGAAGCATGTCGAGAGTGACTTCGTGCTGGTGCATGATGTTCGTCGTTGGCTGTGCGTCGTCGGTCTGCGAATCTTGATTTGAAGACATTGGTGTATTCAGTCCGTTTTGACTGTGATGCTTGACTCCGCGGTTACTGTACCCGGAGTCGGGCTCAGTCCCGTGTTACGCCCGACTCCGACTGAGCGGACTCTGTATCGGGGGGTGATGCAGAGTTGTTTGGCTCTGCAACCAGTTGGTCTTTGATCTGCTCGATTTCCGTCGTGATGAACGTAGCTGCTTCCGCTGGCGTCTCAATATCAGGGTGGGTATCGATAACCGTGCCAGCCAGATCAGTCACCGTGTCTTGCACACGGTTTTGTAAGTCATTCACGGCTTCTGGCGGCCCGTTCAGGTAGTAAGCTTCGGAACGCGATCGTGGCGTCCCGGTAAGATCCAATCCAGAGACCCCAATCCACTCCTCACACGTGAAGCAGTACGTATCCGGAACAGTCACCGTCACTTCGGACTCGATACCGTCAGCAACATCGGGATGAAACGTTACTTGCGATTCCGTATCTCGAACCAAGTGATGATGATGGGCAGCAAGCGCTTCCCTACGCTCATCACCGGTAAGTTCTTTCTCGCTGTATTTCTCTCTGGCCTGCTCAGAAAGTGACTGTTCAATCTCTCGCTCACTCATAGTCATGATCGAGGGGGAATTCACTACCACTGATCCGGTGTTCATCACCGGCGTGGTCGTTTATCACGATCCGCGACCCTTGCCGTTCAACCGTATCTTCCTTTTCCGCACCCCCGAGCATACGGATTTTCTGGAGAACAATCGCGCCGTCAGCATGGAAATGAACCTCTTTCCCGGTTCCCCACTCACACACGACTTCGTCGTCTCGGTCACGGAGGTCCAAGACGTTCGCACCCACTTCGTCTGCCCATGCCCGAATCTCCTCAAGGGAGAGTTGATTCCATTCGTCGTCAGTCATTGTTTTCCTCGGTTTCCATCGCTTCGATTTGCTCTTTTTGTTTCTGGAGGAATTCCTTCTGCTCCTGATAGTGTTTCTCGTTCTTCTGTTGTACTCGAATTGTCCACTCGTACCCGGCACCAAGTATTATGTAAACGATCCCGACGGCAATCCCAATCACAGGGTCTGAGAAAATCGAGATGTCGTTCGAGGTGAGAATCGCATAAGTGCTAAGACCAATCTCGACCGTTGCCCCGACAAAGAATAAAATCGGAACGATATGGGTTCGAAGGCGGGTAAGGTACTCAGGAAACGGTGAGCGGTCAACGGACAAGGCGTCAGTCATTCTTAGGTAGTCTCTTTCTCCGGTGGGCACTTCACTTCTACGTCTGGCGGGTCAATCACGGCGTTTCGTGAGCTGACGTATTTCTGCAGAACACGCCGGGACGCACTGACATTACGAGTGCGATGCTCAGGAAGAGAATCACACTGGCCGCGATTTGCGTGTGTCGGTCAGTCATGTATCAAACCGGATGAGCGGGCCGAGGATACCTTTCATGCGGTCAGTCTCCATAATTCCTTCATCACCGAGGTGTGTCGTGTACTCTAATCCGTTGCCGCGCATCGCGTCGTCTTTCGTCACACCGCAGCCAAAGGACAGTGTCCCGGTACGGTACTTGATCACGACGAAATTCCCGTCATCGGTCATGCCTTCCCACACCTGAGGGAACGTATTCGTCTTCCGGAGCTGTGTAATTAGTATTTCTCCCATCGTTTGTTACTCGTTCGTATCTGTTGGTGACGCATCAACGTTAGCCGTGGCGTAGTCGAGGAGCAACCGTTCCAGACTGAACGGGGAGATCTCGTACCGGTTACTGTCCTCGCTATCTTCCAGGCGATCAAGGCGCATGGAGGCACTGGAGAGTAACTTCGCTGCATCGGCGGGATACCGAGCGATCGCGTGCATCGTTGCCCCTTTCATGAATTGGTGAGTGATGGTGAACGACGGGTCATCGTACTCGTCGTAGAACCGCATCAGCGACAACACTGCGTCGTTCCACTCACCCCAATCCGTATCTGCTCGGCCAGTCTCGACCCAATTCTTCCCGGTGAGTTCCGTCTTCAAGTGATCCATCACGGCGTCAAGCTCAGCGAACTCGTCGCGTTCCCTGATGGATATACTAGTCACGGTTTCCGCAACGGTTTCGTCATCCAGGTCATCACCAGCCGGAACGAATCCAACGACAGCCGGGTCATTGAATTGCTGAATCCCGAGGATACCAGCGTACCCGTTGTTCTCCGCGTCATCCGGGTCATGGTACACGTGATGCGTGTTACGGTCGCCCTGAACGGTCCTCCCGACGAGGTACGACGTTTCGTGGCCGTTAATCGTTACGGCGGTCGTGAACGTTTCTACGTCATCGAATGCATCGAGAACCGCTGTTGGCGATCCAACAGTGAGTTCATCGATACTGGTCGGTTGACCAGCGGTCTCGAATTCGGTCAGCTGCGTTGCGTTTTCTGTCGTCATGGGTGGTTCTTGGTGGTAGTTATTGTGACTGCACGAAACTGCTTAATCGATTGGAAACCTATTCTTCGAATGCCGGGTAGCCTTCAATCGCATCACGGAACGCCGGGTTGAGGTGCGTGACGTACGCCTTCTCAGTGCTACGATGCAGGGAGACGTAGTTGATATCCTCGTGCGCAAGCAGGTCACGCACAACGGTTTCAATGGCGTCCATGTCAACTTCCCACCGGGCCTTCTCTCCGAGGTACCGGGCGTGCGTCTCGTTGAAATCGAGACTGTTCATCGCGTCCTTCCGCGACTTATCATTGTACACGGCGACTTTCCGCTCACCGTGTTGGTTCTTCTTCCGATCCAGGTCAATGGCGACGTCGACGTGCTTATCGAACAACGCGCCACGACCACAGTACATCGATCCGTCGTCTCGCCCACCGATGATGAGGTGCTGCTGGAACGGTTTCAGGCACGTGTGAATTGCATGAATTGGGGACATGTCCACCCACGCACCGTTGGTCTCACCGTCATCGTTTTCCTCACCGTTGTAGAACGAGTCCAGGCCGTAGCGAGTGAACGCTTTCTGTTCTTCCATCTGCGCCTTCACGATCGCCGGGTACTCATCAGCATCGTCGTCGTACTGTAGGTCGGACGATTCAGCGTTATCGAGATGCGTATCACGCTGTGAGATACGGTACGCGACTTCCGAGAGCGGGGCGAGATTCGTGAACTTCATCTGCTGGTCAGTTGCGACCTCAGGGAAGGCAACAAAGAACGGTTCCCACCGGTCGAACTCGTCTGTCCCCATGTGCATGTTCACAAACCACGGCTCAACTTCGACGAGAACTGCTTGCGTTTTCTGCATCACCTCAACAGCAGCATTCGCTTTCTGCTCGATGTTACCGAGCGTGATGTTGTTCTCCTTGTTCTCATCGTAGTACTGCAGGTGCGGTTTGACGCTCCCGGTAACCGTGTGGTTGTAGACGGGGATTTCTTCACTGAATGTGCTGTCAGGGTCGATTCCAAGCGGCGTTGGGTCAGAAACGATTTCTCGGGACGATTCGGCGGTGTCGGTGATGGTTGCGCGGCTCATAGGTAGTGAATGTAGTGGGATTTCGGCTTTTCGAGATGTGTGCCGGTTGGCGGCTAAGGACGCCCGTATGGGCGCTTCACCCGGATTTTTAAGCGCCCTGCAGTAACGGCTGCGGAGTTGACTGTTGCGGAATACGGGGGTGATGAGCAATGAGGTGCTCAGAGCATCAATTGGCAGATACGCTACCCGAGGAACATGACGTACGACCCGATGCCGAGAATCACCAGCCCTACGAGTGTCAGGAGACCACCGGTAAGGAGTAATCGGCGTTCTGTCTCTGCGATATCTGCATCGGATACAAGGAATTCTGGTGTGTTCGAGCCATCACTGACGCGAACACGATGGGATTCTTCGGGTTCTGTTTTCGCTTCACCGAATACGACTGCAGTCGTTCCTGGCTCAAGTCGTTCTTCGGTCAACCGTCGACGGTGAGAGAGCGGAACCTCAAGGTCAAGACCGAATCCATCTACGTTGATGTAGTTACTCAGATCATCCGAATATTGCGATTCCTCTTCTAATGACCACTTGGCTGTGTCCGGGTCAACGTATGCTGTACCGCTTGAATCACGTAGCAGGAACGGAACAGAGTCCTTCCCGTTCCCTTCTAACCGCCAGTCATTCGGAGCGTCATCATTCTTATACTGACGTTCAACCCGGTACTCACTGATAACAGAGTCCACACCGAACAACGGTGATTCAACCACGTCACCAGGGGTAACGGGCTCAACTGTCCCTTCAACTTTCACCGGACCATCGACGTGCTCCGCTTCAGCTGTACTGGCGGTTGTCGCTTCTTGATACCTGCGCCACCGGAGTAAACGGTAGATCCCGAACGTTGCTACAAGCAACCCGCCAATTCCGAAGATTGCAAATAGGAATACCTGGTCATCCATAGAACGGATAAACCAGCACAGAAAAATAAACGTCAGCCTTCACGGGACATCATTCGAATAGCATCACTGGTTCACACCAAGAAACGCAGCGTGGAGATAGAACGTGTACTCAACAAGTGTTCCGTTCCCCCTGGTTTGTTCAACAGTCACGCCTTCCTCATCAGCAACCCTGTTGATATCTGCATCAAGAACTGCAACATCAATCTCGGTCATCCTGTCGATACCCGGGATGCCGATACTGACTTCTAACGGATTCCCGTTGAATTCGACGTCACGGTAGTCTTCGAGATGGGTCAGGCCAATGCTTAGTTCGTTGTCGATGGATTCGATGTAGTCGTATTGACCAGTGAACTCGTTGTGGAGCTTGCTGATGAATTCAGCTACTTCTTGCCGGATGTGATTTTCGTATTCGGACATGAACTACTTCACGCAGGGGTTCGCGGGGACGGATGTCTCTCAGTCATGGTTTGGGCAGGAACTACTGGTAGTGCGTTCAGAACGACGGCGGGACTTTCGACTGGTTGTTCTCGAAGATATTGACGTCTTTCGGGTTCGGGTTTTCCTGTTTCTTCTTCAGGATGCGTTGGGCGATCGTGTCTGCTTCGTCCTGAATCTCAGAGATGCGTTCCGGGATCCCGATACCCGAGCAAAGGGAGAGAACACCGACGTTCTTGTTCTTCATCGGGTAGGACTTCGCAACCGGGAAGCCGGACGTTGTGTGCTCATCTGCCCAATCCGCAGTTGCGACGACTTGTTCACGTGACAAGTGTTTCTTCGGGGCGACGAGCAGGAACAGGTTCCGAGAGGTTTGCGCCGGATTCATATCCATCATCGCGGTCGTTGGGTCCAACGTCAGCGGAACAAGTTTCGTGGGGTGCGGCCAATCACGTTCCAACGACGGCTTTTCCTGAACGAGCTGCGTTTCTTTCTTTTTGATCCTTTCATTGTGAGGGGCATCCGGGAGGTCTCCCGTGTTGATCTCACGGTCTTCGGTGAATAACGCGTCAAGACTTCCTGTTTGAACTGACGAATCGGGGCCAGTCCCCACAGAAATGTCCTCAAACTCCATGTCTTCTTCACGGATTTCCTCGTCTGCATCTCGCTCATCGACATGCTGCTGTTCGTACTTCCGCGTAGCGTGCTTATATCGCACGTATTCGATCATCTCGAAAAACCGGCCGATGATGCCTGGTCGAGCCGGACGCGGTAACGTTTGCTTCGTGTAGCACATCGTAGAGAGACCGCCGGTCCCGAGGACTTTTGTCAACGTGTCCGTGTCGATCGTGGTGTCCGTGAGGTGGCTTGGTTCCTTCTTTTCATCAGCGGTGAATAGCATGTGTAGGCACCGAGCGATATCCTGATTCACGTCACCGAACACGTCTCCAGGCGGCGTATCATCCGGCACTGCCGGGTTGTAGTCCGGGAGACTGACGCCAAGATGGTCGTTATCGAATAGGAGGATGTTATCGGTTTCACGACTGAAGGATTGGAGTGCGCGAGCGGTGTTCAGCGTGAATAGGTCCGGTTCATGCGTTGACGGGAGAACCCCGACGCCGTACACCGGGATGTTCTTGAACTGGTCGCTGAGTACCTTCGCGCAAATCGGTGCGCCGCCGCCACCGGTCCCGCCGCCGAGACTTCCCATCACAACGAACGCGTCGATCTCGTCTTTGGAGACGCTGTTCGCTGCTTTGGCGATGTTCCCGGTGGTTTTCTTGGCGGCTTCGACAGCTGGCTCTAGGTCAGCCCGAGTTCCCTTTCCTTCGAATTCTCCCCGGCCGTAGACGAGTTTCCAGTCCTCATCGATGCGTTGTAGGGAGTGGAGTTGTGCGGCCGATGTATCGGCGGCCATGATGAACTCGGAGACGTGGTTCATCGTTCGTTTCTCGAAGCGTTTGAATCGGTCTGCGATCTTACAGCCAGTACGGCCGTACGCGAATATTCCAATATTCATGAGTGTGTGGGTAAGGGTTGTGGAGGAAGCGTTGCAGTGCGGGGCACTGCGCCCGTATTTACCCTTTTATGGGCGCATACAGCCGGTGGTTCTGATCCACTCAGCTTGGTGTTTGCCGGTTCCGTGCCGGGTGGTTCGACTATCACTACCAGAAGAATTCAGCAGCAACCACCTTAACCCTACGTTTTTGTCAGGATTGGCGAGGAGTCTCGTCACGCACAGGCGTGCCGGGAATCCAGTCTCGATAGTCAGCTTCAGTTTCAATGGAACCGAGAACGTGCGACCCGTACGCCTCTTCAACAACGTCAAACGCGGATTCAAACGCGTCTTCAAATTCAGTATCTTCCGGGTCGTTCAACCGGGAAGCATCCATCGAGAATGACCCGACCCACTCCTCAGCGTCTTTATCAAAGAACGTGAATCCGAAGCGCCGTTCGTTCTTGATGACGTCATCGAACGTGATGCTGAGGAACACTGCGTTGTTCGTATCACGGAGGTAGAGGTGAGGAATGACTTCGACGACGTCTGCTTCTTTTTTGAACTTCTTCAAGGTCGCTGTTGAAATTGGTGTGTTGGGTAACCCGTTGAGAAGGTTTGTGAACGCGTTCTCCTGTAAGGCGAACATCTCGCTCTCGGTTGGGTTGAGAAGAGCCACGGCATCCGGGTCGTAGAGCTCGTAGACTCGTCCGAGCTTCTCGGTGAATTCTTCACGCGCGACTGTGGCGTCGTCACCGTAGACGTTCGAGAATGTTTCCGTGCGGAAGACGTCTTCCCACTGTTCACTATCCGGGTTGAAGACAGCGATAACAGTAGCTTCGTTGTGTTTCAGAAGCACCGCGATGACACCGGTACCGTTCGAAGCGGTTCGGTATTCGTAGAGTGGAATGCATTCCTGGATGTCGTCGTGTTGTTGAAGTGCTTGAATCGTCGTGTTGAGGAGTGGTGTGTTCGGAAGTGATTCAAGGACAGTCGGTGACTCGTCTGTTTCTGTTGCGTCAGTCATTGATCGTAGAAATGTTGTCTGTGTCGGTGATGTCGATGCAGGTAAGCGTTTCAACTCTGAATGTCACGTACTTCCCGCCAATCGTCGCTGCGAGTTTCCGGGCTAAGAGTTGTTCCAACTGTTCAGTGTCTTCTAACTCTAATTGCTGCAACCCATCCAGTGTGTACTGTTCACCGGTTGTGAGTCCGTTTGGACCTCCGCTTGTCTCATCTTGCATGACGTGTATTGCGTTCATCGTGGTGGTGGACTACCCGAGACGCAACGCAGCGGGTGACGATCGGTTGGCCAGCGTGTGTGCGTAGCTACCGTTCACTCGGGTGTATGGAAGACAGGCATTTGGTTGTACTGATTTACTGTACCGGGGGAGATGTGTCTGCGATTCCTGTTTTTCTTGGAAAACGGGTGAGTAGGTGTCGCAACCCGGCAGGCCACCACCACATGGCCGTGCCACCCATCTAACCAAATGTGGGGAACTGTCATATAAGCACGGAAAACATGTAGCTAAATCTAGTGAATGTGACGAGTCTAGATTTCACGAGTCTCTAGTCTAGTACCGGGCGTTTCCAGAAGTGGTTGCTGGATTGTCAATGTCAGCGATGAGGGAACCCGGGTGGTATTCCACGGTTTTACAAATCGTAATAACTGGACGGATATGCTGTGTAAACACCCCGAACGCTAACACTTACCTGAGACTGGCGAAAACTCATACATGATAACGAATGAGCGAAGGTAAACTATTCAGTTTCCAATGGCTCGGCATCGCATTCGTGCTTGGTCTGACTATTCAACTCACCGGCTGGATCATCGGTGTTGGACTACTCACTGGTCTCCCGGCGTACTTCATCGTGGGGCTACTCACAGCATGGGGTAGCCCGGGGCGAACACTCGTAGAACCTGCAATCGCGGCATTCGCCATCGCTGCAGCTGGATTCATCATCAACCATCTGTACCTGACGATCGTTGGCGTTGGTGTCCCGCTTGCTCTCCTGTACGGGATTGCCGGGTTAGCGATTTCCCTCGCAGGTGCCTGGATCGGAGAAACGTATCTCGACTAACTCACGAACTGGATTTCCGGCGTGTGGAAACCGCGCCGTGGGCGAACGCCATGAGAACCAACCCGACAGCGAAGAAATTCGCGTACTCGTACGCCAACGTTGAGTAGAACCCTGCAGTCAGAACGAACAGGATCGCATTCTGCTTTGAGGAGCGAGGCATCGTCTAACTCAGTCTGATGCTGCTGAGGACGTATCTTCATCCGGGTCATTGATACCGTACCCGCAAGAGATGCACCTCGGACTATCATCAGCGTCACCAGCCCATGACCCGCACTTCGGGCACTCGTTAACCTCTTCCGGAATAATCGCCTT
>Ga0306900_1000783_pt1 | contig 12358 bp, 9 predicted proteins | sample AntRauMFilla3765_FD_190416 | JGI IMG/M metagenome (GOLD analysis project Ga0306900, IMG submission 190416) | Saline lake microbial communities from Rauer Islands, Antarctica - Metagenome Filla 3 #765 (v2) (version 2) | ecosystem: Environmental > Aquatic > Non-marine Saline and Alkaline > Saline ... | reverse complement strand
AGATCTTCAGAAAAAGGAGAGAAAATCTTTTCCAATGCTGAAGGCGAAAGCATAAGTTTTGAGACTGAAAAAGACACTTTAGAGTCGCTTCCGCTCCGGGATTATATTGAAATTGGAGTTTTTGGAGAGTCGGATGAAACAATTGATGGCGTTAAAAAGGAAAATGTATTGTACCTGAAAAAACATCTCATTTCTGAAATCAACAATGAATTCACCATTACTGTGGATGAGAAACCTACTGAAGTTGGCATCGATCCTTACAACAAATTGATAGATACGAATTCCGGAGATAATCGAATGAAGGTGGAGTAAATGTAAAAAGTAAGAAAAAAGAGAATAGAACAAAGACTGGTCAACTGGTCAACTGGTCAACTGGTCAACTGGTCAACTGGTCAACTGGTCAACTGGTCAACTGGTCAACTGGTCAACTGGTCAACTGGTCAACTGGTCAAAAAATAAAATTCCAGATCTTGAAAAACTAACTTGAAATGGAAAGTTTGACATGTAAAATGCACAGTGAGTGAATGCGTGAGGGATAGAAGTGGAAAGCTCAGGATGTAAAGCTTTTTAAAAAATAAAGCCTAGTGAAGCGACCAAAGGAAGCTCTTACTAGGCTTTATTTTTTGAGCTTTACTGAACTGGCTTGAAGCGGATAGCCCGACCCCCAAAGCATTGGGGGGCACGCCCTAAAAGCAAAAAAGCTTCTCGAGAAATTTCTTGAGAAGCTTTTTAGTTCGGTCAAAATACCTTTTACTCGTAGTACTTTTCTTTCAGCTTTCTTGATAACAATAAAATAAAAAGTAAAACTATAATACACAGGCATACTAAAATTCCCAGAACACCTGTAAAACTCTTTTTATCTCCTACCAGATCATCTGGGTTCACAAGAGTCCCACTGAAAATCATTAGTCCAACTGATGAAAGCATTAAGAAATAAATAAAATACTTCATAAATTTTTAATTGAATAAACTCTGAATATTCGTTGCGAATAATTTTACCGCAATGGCCAGCAAAATTACGCCAAATATTTTCCTAATCACAGAAATCCCCTGATTTCCAAGAATTTTTTCTATTTTTTTGGATGACTTTAAGACAGCATAAACAACTATGACGTTCAAAATAATCGCAACAATGATATTTGGTGTATCAAATTCAGATTTTAAAGACAAAATGGAAGTCATTGTCCCCGCACCAGCAATCAAAGGAAATGCTAAAGGAACAATAGCCGCAGTTTCAGGAGCGTCGTCTTTGTAAAGCTGTATCCCGAGAATCATTTCAATGGCCAGAAAAAAGATAATAAATGCTCCTGCCACGGCAAAAGAGTTCACATCGATACCGATCAAATTCAGAATGGTTTCTCCTACAAAAAGAAAAACAATCATCAAAATACACGCGACAATCGACGCTTTTTCGCTTTGGATATGACCTACTTTTTTTCTTAAGTCTACAATAATAGGAATACTGCCTACAATATCTATCACAGCAAAAAGGATCATTCCTGCAGTGAAAATCTGTTTAAAATCGAACATAATAGTCTTCTGTAATTTTTTGCAAAAGTACTTCTGATTCATGGATTGGCAATCTCATGAAATCTTGTGAACAACAATTTTTTGTTAAATATTTTATGCTGAATTCACCTTAGGAAGAGACTTTAAATTTTGAGTTATAACTTCATAATTGAGTTAGCTTTGCGACCATGATTAAAATTGACAAAACCCTTATTTCTGAATCGATTATAGATACAGAATTTGCCTGTAACCTGTCAGCTTGTAAAGGCGAATGCTGCGTTGCTGGAGACGCGGGAGCACCACTGGATGAGCACGAGCTGGAAATCTTAAAAACGATTTATCCCAAGGTGAAGCCCTATCTTAGAGCAGAAGGCATAGAAGCTATCGAGCAACAAGGCACTCATATCATGTCAGATTTTGATGAGCCAGAAACACCTCTGGTTGATGGAAAAGAATGTGCCTACGTCAATTTTACCGAAAACGGTACCGCACTTTGTGGCATCGAGTCGGCTTACCGTGCCGGCGATATCGATTTCAAAAAGCCTGTGTCCTGCGAACTTTATCCAATTCGAGTTCAAAAACTTTCAGAACTGCAAGCCGTCAATTACGATCGCTGGGATATTTGCAGCGATGCCTGTGACTTAGGCAAAACCTTAAAAATGCCGGTCTACAAATTCACCAAAAACGCACTGATCAGAAAATTTGGGGACGATTGGTATGCCGAATTAGAGCAGCGAGCAAACGAAATCAATTCGTAGCATTTCTAATTATTTTTAGAATTCAACAATTCACAAAATCGAAAATAATTAAAGGACCAAGTTCTTAACTGGTAAGCTTTTGAAGCGATTGTGGATAACTTTGTGGATAACTTTCATTTGATTTTCAGGAAATTTCAGGCATTTATTTTCATATTTGTTTAGATCATAATGAAATAATAAACCTCTCAAAATCATAACCCTATGGCTCAGATGGAACCCATTCTAGAAGAAAATGAAAACAGATTTGTACTCTTCCCTATCAAACATCACGACATCTGGGAATGGTATAAAAAATGTGAAGCGAGTTTCTGGACCGCAGAAGAAATTGATTTACACCAAGACCTTTCCGATTGGAAAAATAAACTGAGTGGTGATGAGCAGTATTTTATAAAACATATCCTTGCATTCTTCGCTGCATCCGATGGGATTGTCAATGAAAACCTGGCTGAAAACTTCGTCAACGAAGTTCAATATACAGAAGCCAAATTTTTCTACGGCTTCCAAATCATGATGGAAAATATCCATTCTGAAACTTATTCTTTATTGATCGATACTTACGTTGATGACGACAAAGAAAAAGATCAGTTATTTAAAGCCATCGAGAATTTTCCAGCCATCAAGAAAAAAGCTGATTGGGCATTAAAATGGATAGAATCCGATTCCTTTGCTGAACGATTAATCGCTTTTGCTGCCGTAGAAGGCATCTTCTTTTCTGGAGCTTTTTGCTCAATCTTCTGGTTGAAGAAAAGAGGCTTGATGCCAGGACTTACCTTCTCCAACGAATTGATTTCTCGAGATGAGGGTGTGCACTGTGACTTTGCAGTTCACCTACATAATGAGCATTTGGTAAATAAAGTTTCAAAAGAACGCATTAGAGAGATCATTGTGGATGCTCTAACTATTGAGAGAGAATTTGTGACTGAATCGCTTCCTGTAAGCTTGATTGGTATGAATTCTAACTTAATGACTCAGTACCTAGAATTTGTAGCGGATAGACTTTTATTCGAATTGGGTTGTGATAAAGAATATGGAACGGCTAATCCTTTTGATTTTATGGATATGATTTCACTTCAGGGTAAAACCAACTTCTTTGAGAAACGTGTTGGTGAATACCAGAAAGCAGGAGTCATGAACAAAAATAAAGAAGAAGACAGCAAAATTAGTTTCGACGCTGATTTCTAGTTTTTTTTGAAATCCTAGCTTTTTAAAATTACGATTATTAACTACCTGGAGTCCTTGGGCTCTAAACTTCAAATACCACCTACTATGTACGTTATCAAAAGAAATGGACAAAAAGAGCCTGTAATGTTCGACAAAATTACAGCACGAATTAAAAAACTTTGCTACGGATTGAACCCACTCGTGGAACCTCCCAAAGTCGCAATGCGTGTCATAGAAGGTCTTTATGATGGTGTAACCACAAGTGAACTCGATAATTTGGCTGCAGAGATCGCCGCAACAATGACCGTGAGTCATCCTGATTATGCACAGTTAGCAGCTAGAATCTCGGTATCCAATCTTCACAAAAACACTAAAAAGACGTTTAGTGAGGTGATGACCGATCTTTATGAGTATGTGAACCCACGTAATAATAAAAAGTCTCCACTTATTGCAGATGATGTTTACAAAATCATCAACGATAATAAAGAAGAAATTGATTCGAGAATTATCTACAGCAGGGATTTCAATTACGATTATTTCGGATTTAAAACTTTGGAACGCTCTTACCTTTTAAAATTGAATGGTAAGATAGCAGAGCGTCCACAACATATGTTGATGCGAGTGTCTATAGGTATTCACGGTGAAGATTTAGAATCTGCCATGGAGACTTACGAGCTAATGTCTAAAAAATACTTTACTCACGCCACACCTACCTTATTTAATTCGGGAACACCGAAACCACAAATGTCTTCCTGTTTTTTGTTAACGATGAAAGACGATAGTATTGACGGTATTTATGATACTTTAAAGCAGACTGCCAAGATTTCTCAATCTGCAGGAGGTATCGGTTTATCGATACATAATATAAGAGCAACAGGCTCTTATATTGCCGGAACCAACGGAACATCAAATGGAATTGTTCCAATGCTTAAAGTATTCAATGATACTGCACGCTATGTAGACCAGGGTGGTGGAAAAAGAAAAGGCTCTTTTGCTATGTATGTAGAGCCCTGGCATGCGGATATCTTTAGCTTTTTGGACTTAAAGAAAAATCACGGAGCTGAAGAAATGAGAGCGCGTGATTTGTTCTACGCCATGTGGATTCCGGATCTTTTCATGAAGCGTGTGGAGGAAAATTCTACTTGGACACTGATGTGCCCTAATGAATGTCCTGATCTTTATAATATTCACGGGGATGAGTTTGATGAGTTATATCTAAAATACGAAAGCGAAAACAAAGGTCGAAAAACCATTAAGGCGAGAGAACTATGGGAGAAAATCTTAGAATCTCAAATTGAAACAGGAACGCCTTATATGCTGTATAAAGATTCAGCTAACCGCAAGTCCAACCAGAAGAATCTTGGAACGATTCGTTCTTCTAACTTGTGTACGGAAATCATGGAATACACCAGTCCAGATGAAGTAGCTGTGTGTAATTTAGCATCCATTGCTTTACCAATGTTTGTCAAGAACGATAGTTTTGATCATAAAGAGCTTTATAAAATCACCAAGCAAGTCATCAGAAACCTCAACAAGGTTATTGATAGAAATTACTATCCTGTAAAAGAAGCAGAAAACTCCAACATGCGTCACAGACCAGTTGGGCTCGGAATTCAAGGGTTGGCCGATGCATTTATCATGTTGAGAATGCCTTTTACTTCTGATGAGGCTAAGAAATTAAATCAAGATATTTTCGAAACTTTATATTTTGCCGCTGTAGAATCTTCTATGGAATTAGCAAAAGCTGAAGGTCCTTATTCTTCTTACGAAGGCTCGCCCATCAGTAAAGGAGAATTTCAATACAACCTTTGGGGATTAAAAGATAAAGACCTCAGCGGTCGCTGGGACTGGAGCAAACTGAGAGACAAAGTGATGAAACACGGTGTGCGTAATTCTTTATTGATGGCTCCAATGCCAACAGCTTCTACTTCTCAAATACTAGGTAACAATGAAGCTTTTGAACCTTATACCTCTAATATTTATACCAGACGTGTCCTATCCGGTGAATTCATTGTTGTGAATAAACACTTATTGAAGGATCTTGTCGCTTTAGGTCTATGGAATGACGACGTAAAAGACGCGATCATGAGAGCAAATGGTTCTGTTCAAGGTATCGACATCATTCCAGACGATATCAAAGAATTGTATAAAACGGTTTGGGAATTATCGATGAAAGATATCATAGATATGTCCAGACAACGTGGTTATTTCATAGATCAATCACAGTCATTGAACTTGTTTATGGAAGGCGCTACGTTCGCCAAATTGACATCTATGCACTTCTATGCCTGGAAAAGCGGACTTAAAACAGGTATGTACTACTTAAGAACAAAATCTGCCGTAGATGCGATTAAGTTTACACTGAAGAACGAAAAGAAAGAAAAACAAGTTCCTAGTGAAGTAGCTGAAAAAGCAGCAAAAACTTATCAGGAAGCACAAAGCCAACAAGTCAAAGTGTCTGATGATTCATCATTGAGCCCGGAAGAATTGAAAGCTTTGATCAAGCAATCTAAAGAATCTGAAGGCGATGATTGTCTGATGTGCGGATCTTAATATAAATTGGAATTAATTATTAACCCCCGATAAATTCAAATTTATCGGGGGTTAATTTTTGGGTGATTTTGATATGGTGACTCCTTTGAACTCCTTTTAGCTAATAGAGATCACTATTTGATTTTAATCTTTTCATCTACCTTTGAATCGCCCTTTTTGGTACTGATTTGAATGACTCCATCAATTTTCTTAGGGTCATAACCGTTTCTTTTTAGGTTATCGGGGGACTTTATAATAACCATTGATTTTACTTGCTCAGGCTTGAGTTTGTAAAATTCTTCCTCATCGACTTCCTTTTCATCCACTTTGTAAATGAGTTTACCGCCAAGAGAATTTAGCTCACCCCTAAATTTCATGTAAGCATTTTCTGGTTGAGACGAATTAATATTATCATTGGTTTTCTTGATGATTTTGATTAATCCATCCACTTCTTCAGGGTCGTAGCCTTCTTCTTTTAGTTGGTTTGAATCTTTAATTACCGTTACAGATTTAATCTTGTCAGGCTCAATCGTGTTTATCTGGCTTTCCCCTATTTCTAGACCATCTAAAATAAATACGATATTTTGATTAGGAAACTTATTGCTGTAGTTAAGAGTAGAATTATGATGCTGAGAAGCATTTTCAGCACTTCCTGAAATTTTAAAATTATTTATAGTCATGATAATCACATTATCCTCTTCAACTTTAAAGTAAACCACTCCTTCTGGTTCTCCTTTTTCAAATATGGCATTGAGTTCGTCTTTGGCTTCAAACATTCCATCATAGTAAGGTTTTGAAAATTCTGATCGTGTGGTGATATATAGAGTATTGCTATCTTCCATGTGTGTATATTGCTTTACAGGAATATAACTGTTGATCAGATCGGATTTGTTTAGTTTCTGCTTATTGATAATAAAGGTCTCAACATCTTTAAAATCTTCAGGGTCAGTAGATCTCAGCTGCTCATCATCTCTTTTAGTCCCTACTCCAAAAGGCTTTTTGACGTCTTCAGAAAAGTCTCTGTAGAAATACACCGGCAACTTTTCAACATCTGGTGAGGTCACTGAGCCTTTAAACCCATCGTTACAATCTACGTCCAGTGTTATGGATTTCAATTTACGATCCGATGTAAATCTTAGCTTAGAATAGCTCAAGTCAATATTGAATTCCTCTTTTAAAAATTCCCTATCTGAGTCTAGTTCTTCTCTGGTTGTGTTTTCATCGTAAGTGATTTCAACTTTTGTGATTTTAGCTTCTGAAGTTGTTTCAGATTCTTTTACCTGCGCTATAGTTTCCACCTGAAAAAGAAGAAAGAACACGACTAAAAGCGGTGAAACGATAAAAAGTTTCCAAAAGGATTGAGTTTTATTTTTATTGAGCATCATAATTCGTTTTTTGATGGGTGATTGGTGAAAGGAATGTTGTAATTGAGATTGGTATTGTTGCTGTGTCGCCTTATATAAAGTCATTTGGTAATCTCTTTTTTTAGTTTTGGCTACAGCTTCATCGTCGGCTTCGTATTCAAGATTCAAGACCAGACTCTTTTGATATAACCAGGCAAAAGGATTGAACCAAAACAAACAATTATATAGGTGTGAGAACAAAATATCAATGCTATGTTTGTTTGACATATGAGCCTTTTCATGGGCTAAAATGATTTTTAATTCAGCTTCGGTATACAGTTTTGGATCATAAACGATATAATTCAGAAAGGAAAAAGCACCTTCAGAAATTGGTTTTTCGATATAAGTGATTTCTTCAGATTTAAAAGCTTTAGAGCTTTTTAAAAAATAAATAAGTCTAAAGAATTTAACCATCAGATAAATGGCAAATACCATTGAGATACTGATATATAAAATTTCAATTAATGAGTTTTCAATAATGAAGGACCAGATCAATTCAAAGTTGGAGAGTTTAATTTCAGTTTGAATAAATTCCGAAGAAAAAGAAGCAGGTATCGCCCAACTGGATTTTTCCACGTAGATCTCTTCAATTTTAGTAAAGGTGAAAAGCGGAAGAATCAAGCTTAACACATAACCTAAATGAAGGAAAATTCGCTTTGATCTGTGGTAGGTTTCAGTTTCCAGAAAGATTTTGTAAATCACCCAAAAAAGTGCTAAAAGACAAGAGGATTTAGCTAAATACACTAACAAATCCATCAGCTTTTGTTTTTAATGAGTTCCAATATTTCTTCCAGTTCTTGTTCTGATATTTTATCCTGCTGAGCGAAAAACGATACCATATTCTTATAAGAGCCGTCAAAAAATCGGGAAGAATTCTGTTCTAAAATCTTCTCACTATAGCTTTTCTTATCTACGACAGGAAAATATTGATGGCTTTTTCCAAAGGCTTTATGAGAGACAAACCCCTTATCTTCGAGCAGTCTTACCAACGTAGAAACCGTGTTATAATGTGGAGTCCCCTCTAATTCCTGCTGAATTTCTTTGACGAAGGCTTTCTTCAGCTTCCAAAGTGCAGCCATAAGTTCTTCTTCTTTGGCTGTCAATTTTTCGAAATTTTTCATGTTTTTTTTAAATATGACAACTAATGTAAACTAAAAAAACCGTTATTAAACTGCAATTCCAGTTTTTAACATTTTGCTCATGATGAGATTGTTGGTGAATAAAAAGTCTATTATTCAAATTTTGCTAAGGATGAAATACCCCCCAAAGAACAAGAAATCCTTACATTTGAAACAAATTTGAAGGCATGCCAACTTGGGAATCTCTACTGTCACTAAAACGCCAAGGCGATACAAACAAACGTATTCGCAAAGAACAAGATGATACGCGACTAGGCTTTGAAGTGGATTACGATCGAGTGATTTTCTCTTCAGAATTTAGAAGTTTACAGGACAAAACACAGGTGATTCCTTTGTCTAAAACTGATTTTGTCCATACGCGTTTAACGCACAGTTTGGAAGTTTCGGTGGTTGGAAGATCTCTCGGTAGACTGGTCGGCAAGAAGGTTTTAGAAAAACACCCTCAATTACAGGCGACACACGGCCATCATTTTAATGATTTTGGAGCCATTGTCGCTGCAGCAGCTTTAGCTCACGACATTGGCAATCCCCCTTTTGGTCACAGTGGTGAACGCGCAATTGGTGATTATTTCAAATTTGGTAATGGAAAGCGGTTTCAAGAACAGCTTTCTGAAACGGTGTACCAAGACCTATCGAAATTTGAGGGTAATGCGAACGGTTTCAAACTGCTTACAGATGACAAATACGGTTCGCCAGGTGGCTTAAGGCTTTCTTACGCAACGCTTGGTGCTTTCACTAAATATCCAAAAGCTTCGCTTCCTCACAAACCCACCAAAGAAGTGGCTGATAAGAAGTTTGGTTTCTTTCATCAACAAGTGGATAAATTTCAAGATGTCGCTGAAGAGCTGAGTCTTGAAAAAAACTCTGATGGCAATGGCGTTCGTTATAAAAGGCATCCCCTTGCCTTTTTGGTTGAAGCCGCCGACGATATTTGCTATACTATTATTGATTTTGAAGATGGTATTAATTTAGGCTTAATTCAAGAGGAATTTGCCTTGGAGTACTTGTCTAAAATCGTCAACAAAAGCATTAATACTACCAAGTATACTCAACTTTCCACTACCAAAAATAGAATTAGCTACCTGCGATCTTTAGCCATTGGTGCGCTTATTGAAGATGCCGTTTCCATTTTTATGGAGAATGAAGAAGCGATTTTGAAAGGGGATTACCACCATGCGTTGATGGACAAATCCATTTACAAAGTTCAAATTGAAGACATTATTAAGATCAGTATCAAAAACATTTACCAGAGTCAGGAAGTGCTGGACAAAGAAATAGCTGGTTATAAAATTCTTACCAAGATTTTGGATGATTTCACCACGGCTGTGGAGCATCTACATGCTGGATATGCCTCTAACTTTGATAAGTTAATTCTAAAAAACTTCTTGAAAGATTTTAATTTTTCGGACAGTAAACTGGAAGACTGGCTTATAGACGTGTGCTCTTTTGTGGCTTCGCTTACCGACAGTAACGCCTTGAGAACTTATAGAAAGCTGACCGGGAGTGATCTGTGAAAATATTAAATACTAAAGACAGGATTTCAAATTTCAAATCTGTTATTTCAAATTTTGTAATTATAATTCAGAAATAGCTTTTAAGCAAGTGATAAATTTCACATCAACTCAGTTTCTGTCATGCTGAATTTAGTTCAGCATCTCCACGTCATTTCCATCAAACCAATCCTACTGATTTTATCACATTATTTCAAGCCATCACCTACATAATACAGTTCTCGTTCACCTCATTAAGACCCTGAAACGTCGTTCAGAGTGACAAATAAAAAACGCCAATCACAAGTTCACATTTCACCTCTCAACGACTCACCGACTCAAAAACTCATGAAGAGTTTTCAGCAGTAACTCCGGATGTTCCAAATAAGACATGTGTCCGCCTGGTAGAATATTCAATTCAATACCAGCTTCTTCAGCTATATTTTTGGTCTTTTCAAAATTGATGACTTTGTCCTGTTTACCTAAAACCAATAAACTCCTCTCTTTATGGTTTTTGAGCACCTCTGTTCTATCTTTTCGATCGCGCATACCATTTAGGGTATTGATCACTCCCTGTTGCGAACATTGCTTTGCCTCTTGTATGGCTGCCTCAATTTCAGTTGATAATCGCTTTTGATCTTCTGGTAAAAACAAATGTTTTACCGCCATGCTTATAAAAGCATCCGGATGTCTTTGGATCATCGCTATCGCGCGATTTCTTTCCTTTTTCTTAGTTTCAGAATCGGCTAAAGAGCTTGAATTAAGCAGAATGAGTTTTTTAAGTTTCGCTGAATTCAATTCAGCTACAGCTAAGGCTACATACCCTCCCATAGAGTGCCCAATAATACTAAACGTTTCCAACTTTTTAGAGCCTGCAAACCCTACGACTAAAGAAGCATAATCTTCCATCTTATGGATGTAGCCTATCGCTTCAGTATTGCCGTGACCGGGCAAATCTAAGGTGTATAAGCGGTGTGTTTTAGAAAGCTCTTTCCCAAGCATTTTCCACATGGACGAATTTTCCAGAAATCCATGAAGAAGAATAATGGGCTCTCCATTACCTGAAGATGTGTAGTGAATTTTGGTTTGCTTGTATGTAAAGGTCATAACATTAAAATAAAACTAGTCAACTGGTTCACTGTGGACCGGTTGACTAGGTAAAGTATACTTTAAAAATAAGAGTGAAAGACTATTAACTATTCATCAGGTCTTCAATCTCTTCAATTTCAATAGGAATATTGCCCATCAAATTCTTAGGAGATCCTTTTTCTTGAATCACCACATCGTCTTCGAGTCGAATGCCCATATTTTCATCGGGCAAGTAAATCCCAGGCTCTACTGTAAAGACTTGATTGGCTTTCATTGGTTCATGTAGTAAGCCGTAATCGTGAGTATCGAGTCCGATATTGTGAGAAGTCCCGTGCATAAAGTATTTTTTATACGCTGGCCAGTCTGGGTTCTCATTTTGAACATCGGCTTTATCCAAAAGCTTTAAGTCCAATAATTCTGAAGTCATCAATTTTCCTACCTCCACATGGTAATCTTTCCAGATGGTTCCGGGCACTAACATATCAGTCGCCAGTTTTTTTACTTTATTGACAGCCGTATAGATTTGCTTTTGCCTGTCTGTATATCTTCCTGAAACGGGAATAGTACGAGTCATATCGCTAGTGTAGTTGGCATATTCGGCACCAACATCTATCAAGATTAAGTCTCCGTCTTTCAGTTGTTCTTTGTTTTCTATATAATGAAGCACGGTCGCATTTTTTCCTCCGGCAATGATGGGAGTGTAAGAAAATCCGCGCGATTTATTGATTAAAAATTCGTGCATGAATTCAGCTTCCAGCTCATATTCCCATTTGCCTGGTTTAGTAAATTTGAGAACTCTTCTAAATCCTTTTTCGGTGATATTACAAGCTGTTTGCATCGCTTGCAGTTCCAGCGGATGCTTTATAGAACGCAACCTTTGAAGGATTGGATTACTTTTTGAAACCTGGTGCGCCGGATAGTTTTCCTTTAGCCACTTGTTAAAACGATCTTCTCGTGTTTCGGTAGCGTGAGCTGCTCTGTAATGCTCATTGGTATTCATATAAACCATACCGGTAAGCGCCATCAACTCGTTAAACACCTTTTCAAAATCCTGCTTCCAATACACCGTTTGTATACCAGAAGTATGTAGCGCTTTTTCTTTGTTGAGTTTCTCACCCTCCCAAACGGCAATGTGTGGGTTGGTTTCAGTTAAGAATAAAATCTCTCGATGCTTCGGATCTGGTGCATCTGGAAATAAAACCAAAATACTCTCCTCTTGATCTACCCCACTTAAGTAGTAGATATTACGATCCTGCTGAAAAGGAATCGTACTATCT
>Ga0306900_1000779_pt1 | contig 12375 bp, 12 predicted proteins | sample AntRauMFilla3765_FD_190416 | JGI IMG/M metagenome (GOLD analysis project Ga0306900, IMG submission 190416) | Saline lake microbial communities from Rauer Islands, Antarctica - Metagenome Filla 3 #765 (v2) (version 2) | ecosystem: Environmental > Aquatic > Non-marine Saline and Alkaline > Saline ... | reverse complement strand
GTGCAGGCCTATGTGAAAGGTCAGTTGCAGCAGACCCAGCAGGGCAGCACTGTCTCAGGCGGTGGTGGTACCGGTATTCCGGGCGTGAAACTGCCAGACTTCAGCCAGTTCGGTGATATTGAGCGTGAAGCCATGTCGCGCATGATGTTTGCTACCGCAAATAACATGCAGCGCAGCTGGCTGAACGTACCGCACGTGACTCAGTTTGAGGATGCGGACATTACCGATATGGAGGAATTCCGCAAGTCGCAGAAAGCGGCGGGTGAGAAGCGTGGTGTGAAAATGACACCGCTACCCTTCCTGCTCAAAGCCTGTGCTGCTGCGCTGGCGGAGCTGCCACAGTTCAATGTGTCGCTGGACATGGACCGTAAGGAAGTGATCCGTAAGAAGTACATTCACATTGGTATTGCGGTAGATACGCCGAATGGTCTGATGGTGCCTGTCATCAAGGACGTGGATCAGAAGGGCCTGTGGGAACTGGCCGCCGAAAGCGCTGAGCTGGCCCAGAAAGCCCGGGACAAGCAGCTCAAACCGGCGGAAATGCAGGGCTCCTGCTTCACCATCACCAGCCTCGGTGGCATTGGCGGCACGGCGTTTACGCCGATCGTAAATACCCCGGAAGTGGCGATTCTGGGTATTTCAAAGTCGGCGATGAAGCCGGTATGGGATGGTCAGGAGTTTCAGCCAAGGCTGATTCTGCCGCTGTCGCTGTCCTACGATCACCGGGCTGTGAATGGCGCTGATGCAGCGCGCTTTACCGCTGTGTTGAGCCAGAGGCTGGGTGATATCCGCTCTCTGCTGCTTTGATCTCTGGTGGCTGACCGCCCTGAAGCCTGCGGGCTACGGGGCGGTCGCCAGGCCCATAAGATTATTCAGAACACGCCGCCTTTGGGCGGTTTTTTAATGCCTGACCGAAAATACTGACAAGGGAACGTTAAAAACACTTTTGAGTGACAATAGTGACCACCTTGATTTACTATGTCGACATTAACAACGCTTTTATGTGTGATTAGTGAGTGCCATGAGATTGCAGTGAAACAATCAGATGCCATCAAACGCCTGGCGGCATTCGACTTCAAAGGACGCTACGTCTATTCCTCAAAGGATATGCCGAAGCTGTTTTCTGAAGAATCCGAGCGCAGTCGGCAGGCAACGATCAACCGCCTGGTCAGCAGCGGTATTCTTGAACGGCCCTCCAAAGGGGTGTACGTGTATAGCCTCTCCCGTCACAAAGGATCGGACATCCTGGAACGGGTGGCAAAGACCCTGCGTCGCGGGGAATACAGCTATATCAGTCTGGAATCGGCTCTTTCTGAATACGGCGTCATTTCTCAAGTTCCGGTCGGCCGCATCACCATTATGACCACCGGCCGGAAAGGGGAGTACAAGACCCCCTATGGGGTTATTGAATTCACTCACACCAAACGACCGGTTATCGACATTCTCGCTGGCGCGCAGGATCGCGGACACCCGCTACGAATCGCCACCAAAGAGGTAGCGATGCGAGACCTTAAACGTGTAGGCCGAAACTCACATTTGATCGATCCGGAGGAAGCCCGTGCGTAAATACGATCAGGAAAGCTTTCAGCGGCTGGTTTCTCTGGCGATGCAAGACCCTGACCTTGCCAATATGCGCCCCGTAATTGAAAAAGAGATCATCCACTTTGACCTCTTTTTCGCGCTGGACCAAGAGGGGCTGCTGAATGATCTGGTGTTTCAGGGCGATACCGCCGTTCGCCTGTGCTATGGCGGCAAGCGTTTCAGCGAGGATCTGGATTTCGCCGGTGGCGTTGACTTCTCATCCCGCAAGCTCGCGCAGATGAAAGAGTGCATTCTGGATTACCTGGGCAATCGCTATGGACTGGAAGTCAGCGTTAAAGAACCCAAGTCGCTGCGCAAAGAATCGGAATACGCTGAACGCAACGTGGATATGTGGCAGATCGCTATCGCAACATCGCCCGAACGGCCAGACCTCCCAAAACAACGCGTTAAACTGGAAGTGGCCAACATTCCGGCTTATACGGCTATCCCGCAACCGCTGATCCGCACCTACGACTTCCTGCCCGATGGGTATGAGGACTTGCTGATCATGACGGAAGACAAAAGCGAGATTATGGCTGACAAGCTGGTCTCCCTGCCGGCCACTCAAAAATACGTTCGCCATCGCGATATCTGGGACCTGATGTACTTGTCTCAGGAAAAGGCAGTCGTGCGCCCTGATCTGGTGGCAAACAAGATTCGTGATTACCAGATTGAAGGTTATGAAGCGAAACTGGATGTCATGATCGGCAGGCTCCCCGACATCATCAAGGGTAAACCGTTCCAGGATGAGATGAATCGGTTTCTACCTGCCGATGTGATCGAACGAACGTTGGCCAAAGAAAAGTTTTTCGACTTTCTGCAGAGTCGGGTTACCGGTTTGCTCACGGACGTCCGAAATGAACTCGATCCGGATCAATCGGACAGCCCTCCGTTTTTGATATAACCGGACAGGCCACCACCCTCGGATAATACCTCGAATGCTACGGAGACCGATCAATGAACGCTGCTGAACTTCTCTCCCAACCGCTGACCCTGAAAAATGGGGCGGTTATTCCCAATCGGTTTGCCAAGTCCGCCATGAGCGAGACGCTGGGTACTATCGACAATCGAATGACAGAAAAGCTTGTCACGCTCTATCGCACCTGGGCCGAGGGCGGTGTGGGTCTCTCGATTACCGGCAACGTCATGGTAGACCGGCAGCACATCGGAGAGCCGCAGAATGTCGTGGTGGACGACGAGCGCGATCTGCCATTGCTTAAAGCCTGGGCCGAAGCGGGTAAGGCAAACGGCGGGGCAATCTGGATGCAACTGAATCATCCGGGCAAGCAGATTCCGAAGATGCTGAATTCGGAGCCGGTTTCACCCAGCGCCATCCCGTTTCGAAAAGAGCTGAAAAGCATGTTCGGAACGCCTCGCGCTCTGACTGGCGACGAAATCGAAGTCATCGTTAGTCGCTTTGCTATCAGTGCGGCAGTCGCTGAAAAGGCCGGGTTTGATGGGGTGCAGATTCATGGTGCTCACGGTTATCTGATCAGCCAGTTTCTGTCGCCGCACCACAATCAGCGGGATGATGAGTGGGGTGGAAACCCGGAGAACCGTATGCGGTTTGTGTTGGCGGTTTACCGTGCGATTCGCAAGGTCACCAGCGCGGGTTTCTGCGTGGGGATCAAGCTCAATTCCGCAGATTTTCAGCGCGGCGGTTTTACCGAGGAAGAATCACTGGACGTCATCAAGGCACTGTCTGACGAGGGTATCGATCTGGTTGAAATCTCCGGCGGTAACTACGAGAACCCGGCGATGGCGAAAGGGTCGGGCTCAGTCAAAGAAAGCACCCGATCCCGCGAAGCGTATTTTCTGGAATTTGCCGAAAAGGTCCGTCAGCAGGTGAAAACACCGCTCATGGTCACCGGCGGCTTCCGGTCCGGCGAAGGCATGGCAGACGCCGTTGCCTCTGGCGCAACAGACCTGATCGGCGTGGCAAGATCGCTGGCCATTGAGCCTGATTTCCCGAACCGGATCATGCGAGGGGAGGCGTTTGAAAGCGCAGTCAGGCCTATAACTACAGGTATTAAGGCCATTGATGATATGGCGCTGATGGAGGTCAGTTGGTACGCGCGTCAGTTGGGAAGAATGGGAAAGGGCAAGTCTCCGCGTCTGCACAACCGCGGTTTCTGGTCGTTGCTGGAAGTTCTCGGAGTCATGACGAGCCGGGGGCTGAGAACCCGTCTTCGGGCCGGCGAATGAAAAAACCGATTCGCCGGCCCGAGGGGTGGATCAGTTCGCGAAGAACATCCCGTCAAAGTAATTGTGGAGGTCCTGATGCGGTTTTTTCATGTCTGGCTGCAGAAATTATTAATAAGTGAACATCAACTGCACTCTTATGTATCGATTTTGAACGTCAAGAAGTTGCAATCAGATGCTGTCACACGGTTTCACTAGCCATTCTTTTACAAAAGGGTTACCGATTTGCATACGGAAGTCTAGGTTGAACCCGATACAGATCAATCGGATCGTCTTTCGTTCTTAATGTAATCGGGCAGGTCACGTCACTGCCCGGGCCTCTCAAGGAGACCGGGCGGTGAATGGTGCTATCATCAGATTGGGCTAGATGCGAGCATAATCAAAACGCATACTGGAACCGCGCACGAACCTCATCTCCACTTTCGCCGTTGGCTTCTTCGCCATCCATATAGCTCAAACCGAGTCGAACATTCTTATTGGCGTAGTAGTTGACGCCCAGCGTCGTCTGCTCGCCGTCGGTTGTGGCCAGCCCCACGTCACTGTATTTTCCATCACCATCTTCAAAACGGGCGATCACCTCCCAGGCACCTTTGGGCGACGAAGGCTTTATGCGCTTAAACACACCCGCTTTGTATGGGCGACTTTCCCCAGTAATGACCCAGCCGAGTTGCACGTAGTAGCCATCGACATCAAGCTGGCCTTCCTCGGAATCGAAGTATTCGGCCTGAGCATGGAAAGGGCCCAAACGACCAGCCAATTCCAGATTATAGATATCGACCTCGTCAGCCTGAACATCGGCATCACGCGTGGAATAACCCGCACCAAGATGAACAACGGCCTCATTCGTTAGAATAGGCGCAAAGGTACCCCGGGCCGTTATCGCCGTATTATTGAAGTCATTGCTGCCGTCGCCATCCGCTTTAAAATAACCGACACCGTAGGTCCAGTTACTCCCTTTCCCACTTAACTGAATACCGCCACTACGCCCGGGAGCATAACGCTCAGTCATGGCAGAACGCTCAAGCGCAGAAATATCTTTCGAACTTGTTAGCTCTTCCAGGCCGAAAGGCTCTTTTTGCTTACCAATGGTGACGCTTGCAACTGAGCCAAATCCGAGATATCGAATGTAAAGGTCTTCGACGTCACCGCCGTCGGCACCATCACTCTCCGCTACGTTAAACTGAGTCTTGTAGGCCCAGTCGCCATAATGTCCTTTGACGTATAAGCGCGCACGCCGCACATCAAAATCCTTCGTATCAACGCCGTTATCATCTGACTGCGTGGCGTCGTAATCCCATTGAATACGGCCACCAAGTTGAAAGGATGCCGAATCATCAGATGTTTTGACCTCAATACCACTCTCGGTATTGATCACCAGGTCTTCCCCGTCAGTCGTGACGGTACCCGCCTGCGCAACAGAAACAGCAGAAATTGCCAACGCCAAGCTCAAATATTTTTTACTCATACCTTCTCTTACCTTATCAGTTTACTTGTGTATTTTTAGAAGCCGAGATAAGTGTATTTGGTCAACATTACGGAAACATTACAGACAATCAATGGCGTCGCGTAATCAGAGACTGCAGAGGATAGTGGGCGGCGCGCTCAGAGGTGTCCGGGATTGGATGACGATTACACGTTGACCTCAAGGGGCCATAGGGTTTCAGAATTTAACCTGTGGTCAAAGTTGCGAGCAAAAGGGATAGCTGCCTGACTGAAAGCCTCAAAATGGTGCATGATCCGGGTGCGGAGGATTATTTTTGCACCGTGTTTGAGCGTTCGCGTACTTTTTCTTTACTTTTTTACTCTTTGTTATCGTAAATATATGAAATATATTAGAAATATATTCTGGCATAACGCTTGCTTTGATAGTTCGGTACTCACAAACCGACATCAAAGGTATATAAAATGAAAAAGCATATTCTGGCAACAACCGGAAAATTTGGCCTTGGCTTATCCGTAGCATTCCTGATGGCACCATCACTCGTAAGCGCGGAAGTGAGCACTAACGTCAGTGTTGTTAGCAATTATCTTTTCCGTGCGGTAACGCAAACTGACGGTGCGACGGCTGTTCAAGGCGGTCTTGATTACGGCCACGAATCCGGCTTTTACGCCGGAGCCTGGGGTTCCAATGTGGATTTTGGTGATGGCACGAGCTACGAGCTTGATCTCTACGCGGGGTATTCAGGAACAGTCGAAGCTTTAGGGTATGATTTCGGCTATGTATATTATGCCTATCCGGACGCACCTGATGATATTGACTTTGGTGAGGTATATGGTGAATTGAGCTATGGCCTGATATCGGCAGGTCTGGCATACACCACGAATAGTGACGTGAGTGGAAACGGCTTGTTTGTAGAGGGAGATATATACTATTACGCTTCGCTGGATGTTCCACTTGAAGATGACTACAGTTTTGGGCTGGTCGTAGGGTTTTATGATTTCAAGGATGATAAAGAAGCGTCTGTGGGTAAGGCGAGTTACGGGCATGTCTCTGGTAATGTGACGAAAGACGCAGGTGACTTCGGTACCTTCAGCGTCAACCTTGAATATGCCGACATTGATGCCAGTGACGCACTTGGCTCGACAAATTCAGACGACCCAAAGTTTTGGCTGGGCTGGTCTAAAAGCTTTTAAGGCACTGCGTCTTTTTCAGCTTCAGCATAGGTCGGAGACGTCTTTCGCTCATGTTTTATAGCTTGAAAAGAATAATTTTCGGAAATAACTGGAATTTTCGGGCTGTAATGTCGATTTCCAATTAAATTCAGCTTAGATTCAGTTTCATCTGGTATAAATAATTTGTGCCATCGATTACTTTGCTGTTGTCAGTGGCACGAGTGTTAACTCAGGTTATTAGGGGCCCCGTATTGGGAGCCCCTTTTTTTGGTTTTTCGAAAGTGATCTTGACCTCGTTTCAGTACCGTTTCTTCCAATATCTCACGTTGCTATCCGTTTAACGGGGGAATAGCTCCGGGGTATATCCCCAGAGCTTTTTTAAGGCGTCTTTCAAGGCTGGTCACTGTCAAACTGCCACCGCTTTCGCTGGTAGGCGGTCATTCCTTCCGGATAGGTCACGCCGCTATAGGTGTGCAAATGTGACCGATGAGTGTGTCTTACAGACTGCTGACTGCCGGGGCCAGCTGCTGTGTCGCCGTGCAATCGGTGAATATGGTCGATGATGGTTTCAGCGTTTTCCTGTTTAATCCGTTGCCGCTCGGCTCTGCTCTCTCCGTTACCCATCGGCATTTGATGCCTTTGCCTATCAACGGACAAGCTGTGGGTATGAATGATTTCATTCGATGAATCGATGCCATCATTCAAACGATCCGCACGACCATCAGAAAACGCGATCCCGGGAAATAGGGCGATAGCGGCCCCAATGCCCCAAAAAGCTCTCTTCGTAAACATGGCTTTATCTCCTTTAACCTCACATGAAGTGACTCCTGAAATCTTCGGCTAGCCGGCAAATTCCTTTTTGCCTAAACTGATTAGAACAGAGGGGACTGAAAGGGAGCTGAATTTTCCAAGTGAACTTATCCCGAATGTTTCATAAACCACTCTCTCGCTCTCAGAGCCTGGCATTGTCTGACTATTTTTCAGCCTAATGACTCGACCATGACTGGGAAATGGGACGTGCATAGACGTGACTATGGCGTTGCGGGGCCAGTTTCTCTGATCGGATAGCGAGTTTGTGGATTTCAGGCGGGCGTTGGCGGTCGGGCCAGGTACATTAATTCGGTCACGCGGTGTAGCAGACCCTTCATCGGGCAACTGCTGGGCAGGTGCAATTTGATCCTGTCCTTGTACTGCACTGCCCGCACGGCCAGCTTGAACAGCTTCAGAATGAGGGTCATGGGCTGAGCTTTTGCCAGTTCGGTGTGGCACAGCGTATGTTCACGCAGGCTGTGGATCAGATTGTAGGCCGCGCAAGCGTAGAAGAGGCGCAGGTGATTGGCGATAAAGCCGTGGTCAGAGGTGCGATCACTGGCCAGGTCGTTTTTCACCGCCTTGATGTAGTTCTCGTCCTGGCCGCGAGCGCAGTACAAGTCCCGGTATAACGCCTCCGCCGTCGGTTCCGTCAGTGACGTGACGACAAAGCGCGGATTGTCGCCCAGACTCATGACCTCGGCCTTGAGCACCACCCGGTACCCCTGTGTGTCAACCTCAGTCCATACACTCAGTCTAGTGAGCTAACATAGATTTCAGGGCGCGGATTGAGGAGTAAAAGCTATGCCAAAACCCGAGTCGCAGATCCCTGATAACCAGGTCCAGCCGGATGCCCGTTTGGAGAAGCGTACCCGTCGTCGGTTTTCTACGGAATACAAGCTGAGAATATTGGCTGAAGCGGATCAATGCGCCCATGGTGAACTGGGCCAGTTATTGCGTCGTGAAAAGCTCTACAGCAACCAGTTGAGCGAATGGCGCAAGCAGCTTGAAATCGGCGGGGAGGCCGGTCTGTCCAAGTCTTCGCCGGGGCCGAAAGCCGCCAAGACTCCAGAGCAGAAGCGCATTGAGCAGTTGGAAAAGGAACTGGCGAAAACGCAACACCGGTTGCGGGTCACTGAAGACTGTGTGGATCTCCAAAAAAAGCCTTGTCGATGCTCGATCTGTTGAACAATGGGAAGGATCCATCATGAGGGTTCCGACGCAGCGTCCTGAGCCTATGCCACTGACACTGGCCTGTCATGTTCTGGGGCTCAATCGCAGCACGGTGTACGCCAGACGTCGCGAGAAAGCGGCTCAGGCTTCTGAGCGCCAGGCCATCCTGAATCGGATGAACCGGCCCGAGTTCTGGGACCAGACACCGTATCAGGTCTATCACACGCTGCTCGAACGCGGTGAATGTCTGGGGTCGCTCAGTACGTTGTATCGGGTGCTGAGAGAAGCTAACCAGAACCAGCGTGCACCCCAATCGCATGCCATGCCACGGCTCACTACCACACGGCCCAACGCAGTGTGGACGAAATTAGCGACGACTCGGCGTGGTCTGCAGCCACAGTCGCCCCAGAGTCAGCAACGACAATCCGTACAGTGAAAGCCAGTTCAAGACACTTAAACACCAGCCCGACTATCCGGGCCGGTTCGACAGTCCGGGGCATGCCCGGCTAAACCTACTTCAGCCTTGCCGCCGGAGGCCGCTCACATCAACTCGATTACATCAGAAGACTCAGGCAGCGAGGACAGCGCCGCCGTGAACTTCCCGACTCTGTCTGCCGCACGCGAAGCGTTGGCGCGGGCAAATCGATATTAACTTTTTAAAGAGCTGTCCATATGAGGTTGACAGGTTCGAAAAGGCTTTTATACTTTTTCTAATGGGGTCTTCAATATCCGCCACCGGTTTGCGCACTACGACTTCATACCTCGACCGAATACGGCTAACACTGGGAACCGCCAGTTTTAGTCATTCCATGGGAGAAAACGATGTCCCGTCTGCTTCATGTCAGTTCGTCCCCGCGCCGCGGGGAAAGTGAGTCGTTGGCCCTCGCCGAGGTATTTCTTGATGCCTACACCGCCGAGCATCCCGAGGTAGAGGTGGAGCGCCTCGACCTGTGGCAGGCCAACCTGCCGGCGTTTGGCTTCGATTCGGCCAGCGCGAAGATGGCTGTCTTCGGCGGCGGCGAACCCGCCGGCAATGATCAGGTGTCTGCGTGGGAACAAGCCAGAGCGATCTTCGATCGCTTCGCTGCAGCGGATGCCTACCTGTTCAGCGTGCCCATGTGGAACGCCGGCGTTCCCTACATCCTCAAGCAATGGATCGACATCATCACCCAGCCCGGCTGGGCGTTCGGATTCGACCCGGAGGCCGGCTACACGGGCCTGATCCAGGGCAAGAAGGCCACCACCATCTACACCAGCGGCGTACACCCGGCGTTTGGCCAGGATTTCCAACGCAGCTTCTTCGACGACTGGCTGCGCTTCATCGGCATTACGGACATTACCGAGATCCGCTTCCAGCCGACTGTACTTACCGCCAATCCCGATGAAGACCGAGCCGCGGCGCAAGCCCAAGCCCGCGATGCTGCCAAGGCTTTTTGAGCAAGTGGTTGGGCCGGTTACTACATAAATCGGGGTAGACGAGAAGAGCATCAGTCGGAACACGTCCCCGACAAGGATCGCGCCGAGCCCCAGAGCTGGCATCCAAATGCGCTCTTGCGCGGTGGCAGGCCGAAGGAAAAACCGGAGTCAGATCGGCATCTCACCAGGGACCAACGTTTCATGGATATGGCACCATAAACCCCCTTTTCGGGCCAGCGAGAAATTAAGCTAAAGTCTGTGTACGGGAGGCGGTAGGTAGGAAAGGTGGTGTATCTTGTTGATTGATCAAGACCAAGATCTCAAGCATGCCGCCGATGATGTATTACGGCAAGGGAAGGACAAGGAACCGCAATATACCTGTATTAGCAACAGGGGTAGAGGGGGAAACGCGCTGTAGACCGCATGCTAGAGCGGTTCCCGGCCTGAATCGCTATTTCGCACAGATTGCCGTTAAAGGCCCTCTGATTCGAGCGTCAGGACATGCGAGTGCTAGCAGCGTAGTCTGCGTATTCCAGACCAAGGTTGCCACTGATTCCAGATGAAGCCTGCCACCCATTCCACGCGAAAGCTGCCACAGAAATGGACCCCACTCGTTAAACAGTGACTGGACGATCATAAGTGTTTTCCCTCAAGCTGAGCACAGCTTTCTGTAGAAAAGCAATGAGAAGACCGAGAAGAACCCATTCACCTGAGTTTAAGGCCAAGGTGGCTCTAGCCGCGCTCAAGGGTGACCTGACGCTGGCGCAGCGTGAAATACGAAGAGGTCTACCTGAATGCATACGACGATGTCGCAACGGCACGACGCCCTTTAGGTTGTTATTTTACGTTCTACAACACCGAGCGAAAACATCAGGCTCTGGATGACAGAACGCCGGATGATGTTCATTATTCATACGCAGCCAAACTGGCTGCTTAACCGTGGAAGACACTTAGCGACCTGTCCGGTTTCCGGGGTTCATTTCTGTGGACATCAATTCGGCACCTGATCCGTTGTTCGAAGTGTCATCTGGATTGTCGAGGGACAGTAATATCCATACTTTGCCAAGGCTTTCAGCCATGCTGGCTATAAGTCCTTGCAACCGGTACGGCAGTGTTGATTCGATAAAATGTTCCCCATCGAAGGTAAGTGAGCCGAAGCTGTTTGTATTTGAATTTGACGTGATTGGGGAATAAGAGCTGTCGATACCTTCTTGTCGGGGAAAGATCAGGAATTGTTCCTGGCCCCCGGAGGCGGTTACAAGGACCGGGGAAGGTTCAATATTTACCCGGATAACCGGGCTGAAATCCTGGCTTGGGTCGAGGTCATAGGTTAGTGAAGATAGCCCGGTACCGACATTTCGTTCGGATCTGTGGATGATTTTGTCTGCGACACTTCGAATAACAAGTTTTTGGTCATTAATTGCAATGAATTCAACTTCATTGTCTCCGGTAAAATCCGTTACTAGTGAGCCTAGCACTCGGAAAGATCTGGGGAATGGCAATGTTGGTTCTTGTTGACTAAGAGACTCATCGTTTTTCAGTGAGAACTTACGTATTGGCTGGCCGTAAAAATCTTGTCTGTCAAACGGCTGCCCAAATAGTGACTCCGGTATTTTATCGCCGTTAAGGTCAAAGGTTCCGTAAATATAGGGTAAGCCGACACTAAGTTCAGTTACCTGATTGTTTTCCAGTTGTAGCAACATCCCCTCAACATCCTGTCCGTCCCAGGTCGTTAGCGCCAGAATGGGTTGTTTGCTAGTGTCTGGTTGCCACCATCGTACCGCCAGAAGTTTATTGCGATGAGGTACGGGGAATCTGACAATCTCTTGGGGCACGGTGCCGATGCTGGAGCTGATAACGATTTCGTCCTGTGACCCCGAAGCGATCAACAATTCCTTGTCCCGAATTAAAATGTCGCCAGATATCGGTTGCAACGAAAGGGAGGCGACTCGATCCGGGTAGGGTAAGAACGGTAAGCCACGCCCCAGGTAAGGCGTGGCCGGATTGTCAGGTACACGCTTTTCATTACGACTGCCGTCAACAGGGTAAGAGGCAACCGGCCAGTCTGGCGCATAATCCACTGTTAGCTTGGCCCCGGCAAGCGTGAAAACCAGACCCCTGAAGCTTTCAGGCGCTTTGGACTGGGCGCCTGAAAGATAACCGAGCCATTCAATGTGCTGTAACTTATCTCTTAGCTGTGAAAATATCGCTCGGCCTTGCTCACTGGAGTCAACAAAATAAGCGGATAGCCCCGTGAAGCGGCTGACAGATTCGCCAGCACTCGGGGAGCTACCTAGAATCACCTTTGCATAAGAGTATTGGTCTGCGGCTCGAGTTATAGCGAGAACTGAGCTTACAGAGGGCTCCAGTACAATTTCCTTTCCTGTGGTCGGATGGATAATCGTTGAACGCTCCCCGATAACTGAAAACAGATCGCCAACTTTAATGCCCTGTGTAGTGGTTCAATGATTCCGGACACCAACGTAGGTGGTAATATCGCCACCATAAACGAGGTGTCTGATGACCAGAAAGCGACGTTCTTTTTCTCCTGAGTTCAAACAGGAAGCAGCCAGCCTGGTG
>Ga0306900_1000743_pt1 | contig 12859 bp, 3 predicted proteins | sample AntRauMFilla3765_FD_190416 | JGI IMG/M metagenome (GOLD analysis project Ga0306900, IMG submission 190416) | Saline lake microbial communities from Rauer Islands, Antarctica - Metagenome Filla 3 #765 (v2) (version 2) | ecosystem: Environmental > Aquatic > Non-marine Saline and Alkaline > Saline ... | reverse complement strand
TTTTGGGAAATAGAACGACGAACATCATCGTTTGCGAATAGTTTCAGCAATGTCGCGCTAGAGACAGTTCAAAACTGGCTCGAAGCCTTCGCCGTCTACCACAATTCACGCCAAACTTAACGCGACCCCTGTATCACCAGCGGACGCGATCTGGAGCAAGCTGGTTCATGGGGAATGTCGCGTCCGTTGCCATATTCTGTGCCACCTACGGAGGAGCATTACTCATCTTCGACCCGGCGACCCGGATCGCACTCGAAGCGGTCGCGTTCACCTCTTTGAGTTTTATGGGGCCATTCTTTCTCGCGTTCGGCCTCGATTACACCGGGCGTGGGAACCTCATCCGCACACCACTGTTTGGGATCGTCGCCATCGTCCCGCTGCTAGCAGTCATCGTTGTTGCGACGAATCCGGCTCATCAGCTCGTGTGGACCGATTTTCAGATCGCACCGGTGTTCGGGCTGGCAACGGCTGAGTACACGGTCCAGCCCTGGGGTGTCTTTTTCCTGTTGTTCTCTATTGGAACCGCCGCTGTCGGCTCACTGCTGTTGATCGGTGCAGTTCTGAGTTATGGTCCGCTGTATCGACATGAAGCCATCGCGGTTGTCCTGAGCACGGTCCCGCCAACGGTGGGCGTGTCTGTGTGGCTGTTGGAGCTCGGCCCGGTTCCACAGTTGCATCTCACGGCACCGCTGATGCTCATCCACGTGTCGCTTGATGCGTACGCGTTCGTCGGGACGCACATGTTCGAGACGAACCCAGCGACACAGCGGATGGCCGAACAAACGGGACTAGACTCACTCTCAGATCCCGTCTTCATCCTCGATACGGAACAGCAGATCGTTCGCGTGAACGACCGCGCAGAGGCCCTGTTTTCCAGCACACTATCGAATACGTTACCGATCAGTCTCAATACTGTCCTCGGCGTCGAGTTGGAGACACTTCGTGAAGACGGAGAGATCAGACTTGAGATGGAGCGAGACAGGACGTTTGCTGTGTCGTACACGGGCTTGAGCGATCCGAGCGGCACCTCAGTCGGGAGTATGCTCCTGTTGTACGATGTGACCGAAGATCGACAGCGTGAACAGCAGCTCGCAGTGTTGAATCGAGTTCTCAGACACAATCTCCGAAACGAAACGACGGTTATCGGAGGCTATGCAGATCTCCTTGAAAACGCGCTTTCAGACCCCGAACGGGCGGCACAGGCAGGGAAAATCGAGGACGCAAGCGATCGGTTACTTGCCATCGCCGAAAAAGTACGCACGTTCGAGGAGATTCAAAAACGAGACAGACAACCAGCGGACCTCGATGTCTCTACCGTCTTACGCGAGGTTACACAGAGCGGTTTCCCTGCTCACAGCGACGCCACTATTGAGTGGACTGTTACTCCATCAGAGCTTCAGCTTCGAACAGATTCGGTATTGCTCTCGGTGGTTCTCGAGAATATCGTCGAGAACGCGATTATTCACTCCAAGGCGTCCGAGCAAACAGTGAACATCAACGTCTCCAGAGCATCTGATACCGACGGAGACGTGGTTTTCGAGATCCGTGATGGAAATGAACGGATCCCGGAAATTGAGATCGAAACACTCCGTGAGGGCGATGAAACGCCCCTGCAGCATGGACGAGGGATCGGACTGTGGATCGTCTATTGGTGTATACAGAAGCTGCACGGTAGGATCGACTTCGAGTACGACGACGGGAACGTGCTCGTCGTTACGCTTCCAGACTTACAGGCTGAGTAACGCACCGGAGTATCATCTCCACGTGACAGTCAGTTCGATCTCCGTGGAAATGATCTAATTGTGGAGACGAAGCAGTCTTAACCAACAGCTTGTGCAGTTGGGTCATTTTGTTGGTTAAGAATTATCGTTCGACGACGTCGATGTCGTCATCTCGGCGAGGTGAAATCTAAACGATCCTGCTCGTTTGCATCTTGGACACACCTCGTACCGAGTGAAGATACAACCGAATGGAGAGGAGACAAAATCGGCTGGTCGATGTCGGGACCCACACCCGATACCGAGTGAAAGCTCTGTCCTCGACTAGTCTCAAGAGTTAGCACTCGGTACGAGGTGTGTCTGTACTCAACTACCGAGATTGGTCAGGATAGATTTTGGACTTGCTCTTCGAGTACTGACTCGCCACTCCCAGTCTGTGACTCCCATTCCCACTCGTCTTTGATACGCACGCGACCGTCATCAAGCAGTTCGACAGTACCCACAGAGTGGCCACTTGCAGTTTCATTCCGAGTTGATCTGTGAGTATCTAATGTCCCATTCACTCCCGTCGAACGTTCCGACGAGATGCCTATCGACGATATCCCCACCTGCATAGTGTACGTAAATTCGTTCACCCTCTTGCTCAAACTCGAAGTGGGTATCTCCGCTCACTTCTCCGGTACGGTGTTTGCAACGCCCACAAGCGTCCGGCCATCGAGAGAGATGTCATCTGTCATAAACTGTTGCACAATCTATGAGGTCAAAAAACGCCGAATCAACCAGGACTGTTGGGTTAGAATTGATCGAGACGGGGGGCTCGATCGTGGTGGAGGTTGATATCTGATTGACGAGAGTGTTAGGGTATGTCGATCCCAATCAGCTGCTCTCAGCTGCGACGTGCGATCAACGTGGCTACCAGGATCGCAACCAGCGCAGCAAGCACGCCGAAGCCCGGAACATCGTCGGTTGTCGAGCCGTCATTGCTTTCAGCTGCAGACGATTCGTCTTGCTCTGTTTGTTCACCTGCTTCCTCCTGTTCTTCATTCGCTTGCTCAACTGACACAGTCCCTGCGGTAACGCCGTTGACACGCACCGTGTACTCGCCTGGCTGTTCAATTGTCGGTTCAAATGTGGTCTCTGCGGTCTCTCCGGCGTCAACAACGAGTTGCTGGTCGATAGTGGCTTCACCCTCGATATCGAGCGTCAGCGTCGTGGAGTCTTCCATCGGTCCGTCATTTGTCACGGTTGCAGTGATTGCTGTCGTCTCTCCGGGTGTGATTGTCTCGGCTGTAACCGTGGCATCTGTCACCGAGATGTCGCCCATTTGAACTCCAATGGCAAACGGAGAGAATCCGTCGGTTATAGCCGTGAACTCGTGGACACCGCCGCTGCTGCTGGCGTGTTGGGTCTCGAGTGTTTCCCAGCCGTCGTCATAGTGATACATCACGACATCATCGGTCGACGCGCCTGCTGGCAGCTCGCTATCTGCAACCGCAAACGAAAGTTCGCCACCGTCGATCGAATCTGCACCGATCGGACTCACGTCCAGATATCCCACTACACTTCCTGTGTCTACCGCAGGTGCATTCTCGGGTGGTGAGTCGCCCACGTTACTGATCTCAACCCGGTAGTCACTGGCTTCAGAGCGATGGTTGATTTCAAGTTTGGTAAGCGCAACCCTGTCACCAGTAGTCATCTCAGCAGTTTCGATTTCGACGGTTTCTCCGCTTGGGACCGACCCAATACGAGCTGTTACGCCGTCGTCGACATCGACAAGTTCGGTCTCAACGGGTTCGGGTTGTCTCGGCTGTGCGCCAGTACCTCCACCGGCACCACCAGTACCTCCACCGGCGCCACCAGTACCTCCACCGGTGCCACCAGTACCGTCATCACCGGTACCGTCACTACCGTCATCACCGGTACCGTCACTACCGTCATCACCGGTACCGCCACTACCGTCATCACCGGCACCACCAGTACCATCACTGCCGTCATCACCGGCACCGTCACTGCCGTCATCACCGGCACCACCAGTACCGTCACTACTGCTACTCTCCTCGTCCTGGAGAGTAGTTTCTTCCTGCACGGCATTGCCGGCCGCATCGGCCACTTCAACGCTTACTGTGTGTGGAGACTCTGATTCGCCCGGCAGCTCGTAAGTTGCCATCGACCCAGTCACCTGCAAGCCGTCATCAGCTGTGACGAGATCGCCGTTCACGCGGAGACTAATTGATGAGACATTAATCTCCGAGAGGTCATCGTCGTAGGCCACCTCAACCGTTGGCGCGGATTCTGCTGTCTCAGAGCTGATCGACACCTCCGGCGGCTGATCGTCCACAGTTCCAAGTGCGAGCTGACTGAATCCGTCGACCTCCACGATCAGTTCGCCATCGTCGAGTCCCGGCTCAAGCACGTGATACTCTTCGGTCCCATCAGGCGAGTAGAAGTAAACGAGATCCGCCGTGTCGACACCGTCGAGATCGACTGCCTCGGCCGGGACACGAACAGTCGCGCTCTCGAGTTCGGTCTCGGAGAGCCCGATATCGGTGACATCGATGAACGTCGATGCGACTTGGTCAGCGTCCACTGCCGTTCCAGCGGTCGACGTCGGCGTTTGTGCGATGGTCGCATTCCGACTCGCGTTGTTAACAGCAGCCGTCGTTGAGAGAGCAAACTCCGCGTCAGTCCCGTCAGGGTCGACGACTGCTTCGCCCTCAGTGACCTCATATCCTGTTATCGAGGAGTTCAGCGACAGCGTCTCCGTGTTGCCGGCTGCATCCTCAATCTCCGTGATGACGGTGAAGGTGGTATCTTGCCCGGCGACGGTGGTCCCGTTAAACGGAATATCGAACTCATCGTCAGCAGAGTCCGGAATTGCCTGAGCAGGCGGCGTTCGATCTGCCGTAGTCCCATCGGCGGCTTCTGCGACGACATCAACGCTGTTGACTGTGACGTCCTCACCGGCCGCAATGGCCAGGGTTGCCGTGTCCGATCCCAAGTCACTCACGCGTGATTGGCCCCCGGCCACGGACGTATCGACTGCGACGGTGTCGTTCGCCACGACCGCTGTATTACCGGCCGCATCAGCTGCGAAGGCCGTGACGGTGAAGTTGCCATCACCGATGTCGGCTGCGAGTGTCGCTGGATCGATTGTGACCTCAATCCGGTCATCCTCGGATGCCTGTTCGATCTCACCGCCCTGGAAGCTCGTCGTGTTCGAATACTCTGTGAACAGCGCGTCGACGCCTAACTGTACCGCCGAGAGATTACTTGGGGAACTGGTGATGTCTGCACCCACGATAATGTCCTCTTCACTGTTAGTCACGGGAGCAGAGCCGACCCCGACATTGTTGATTTCGGGCCGTGTGTTGTCCACCGTGATCGTCTCATTGGTGACGACCTCGTTGCCGAACTCGTCTGTCGCGGTGAACACGGCGGTGTACTCACCGTCAGGCAGGGGCGTTCCGTCTTGATCAACCGGATCCCAGCCGATCCTCCGGCTCACTGTTCGCTGATTCTGGAACGCCTCCGTGACGTCTTCAGTGAAAACGACACTCCCGTCTGGATCTCTAACAGTAAGTATGGCCGACTCGGGGACACGTTGCTCAACGAACACGCCGATCCGGATCGGTGACTCTGTGTTGCCAGCTGAGTCAGCACTAATATCGGTTTTCGGTGCAATCTCGTCTGGCTCACCGACCGCGATCGATTCGTACCCGACGATCGCGATCACGCGGTCGGCGTCGGGGGACGCTGCTGTGTCGTTGTACAGCGTGATCCGGCCACTGTACACTCCCGGCTCGACGTCGGAGACGTTGACCGACACCTCGAACGATTCATCCTGGTCGGTGTGGGTGACATCGCTCGTCGCTAATGGACCCCCGTCTGCGATCGCACCAAGTTTGAATTCGGCAGCCCAGTCTTCGTCGACGTTGGTGTCTCGGGGGAGCGTGATGGTGATGTTACCCTGCGTTCCGCTCTGTTCGAAGCTACTGGGGTACCCAATCCCGATGCGCCGCGGCTCCGTTGTGTCGACAACGGTCCCCTCTTCGAGCAGGGCCAGCGAGAATTGAGTAAATGGTCCATCGAAGTCGGTGAAGATATCCTCATCACCGGTAAGCTCAACGGGAGCGGTTTGGTCATTCTCAAGATCCACGGACGGATCCTCTCTGAGGGTGCCGTCTGCGGAATAGAGATTGAGCCAGAACGTTTCTGAGGTGAGTTCGGTCTCATTCTCTGGGGTGACCTCAAGCCGCCGGTCTGTCGCCGGATGCCGAATCTCAATCGTGCGCCCTGTCGTGCCGCCGATCGTCAGCGTCTGATTGTTCGCGGGCGTGGCAACGAGGACCTCAGCAGAGTACGGGTCCTCGGTCGTGTACGTTGTGCCAGCGAAATTGTCTGCATGAGCGATGCCTTCAGTCGGCTGGGTGTCATCCGGTTCGGTAACTGTAAGATCTCCACTCAGCTGGGCTGTCCCCTCTGTAACTTGGACAACGACGTCGTAGTTCGCTGCGGCAAGATCAGACGTAACATCGGTGAGCGTGACTGTCTCAACACCCCCGGCGTCGACAGTAACCGTTTCCGTTGCGGTCTGTGTCTCGTTGAGTGCGAGCTCGGTGGTGAACGTCTCCTGTGTGTCACCCGGGTTTTCGACGGCAACCTCGATCGGTTCGTTCTCACCTTCGGTGATCGTCGCGGTATCACCGTTGCCAGCGATACTGAGACCGCTGAGGACTGGATCGATCGATGGATCGTCCGACTCGGAATCAGCTTGGATGGTAACTGTCCCGGTGTCGGTATCGGACTGGCTGTTAGAGGTAGTAACCGTGAGCTGGACTGTAACATTCTCTGATAGGCCGCTTGGTGCCTGATAATTGCCGTCAGTAATGGAGCCAGGGCCGTCGATTACTTCCCACTCTGTTTGGGTGATCTCTCCGTCAGGCGCTGTACTACCACTTGCATCGAGGCTGACGGTGTCGTCTTCATCAACTGTGTACGGTCCCCCGGCGTCAGCCTCGGGCGGCGTTGGGTCATCACTATCCTCAATAACGACTGTTTTGACAGTATCGCCGACTTTGACTTCGTATTCACCGGGCTGGTCGAAAGTGTGTGAGAGTTGAATATTCTTGTTCGTATTCGGTTCAACAGTCGTCCTGTTCCAGTCGACTACTTCTCCATTAATCGTTAGGTCAAGCGTTTCAGTAACTTCGATTTCCTCGGGATTAGCGACCTCAACTGTGGCGGCCACCGTGGCCGGTGCGGAATCCGACTCTGTAGACACAGTGGTCCCAACGGTCTCAAGGTTTGGCTCAATAACCGTGACTTCAGTTGGATATTCTCCATCAACGGCTAACTCATAGCGTCCGGGTTCCTCGAAGCTCATTCTATGCGTTGTTGACACAGAACCTGGCTCGACGTCGAGTAACCTGCGATTCACCAACTCGCCATCGAGAGTCAGCTCGCTGATTTCTGTACCAGGTTCCACTCCGTCATTGTGATAAGCTGCGTTGACCTGCACGCGCTCACCCACAGCAACAGTTTGTTCAGACACATCCACAGCTGAGAGCTGTATATTTGACCTATCAACGACCTCGAATACATTGGAGCGCTGCTCATGATCAAGTCGCTCCGTATCGGAGGCTTCTGGGAACTCACTCCAGACTGCCACAATAACCCCATAGTCATCGGCGGTCGGTGCAGTGGACTGAACTTCCCACGTTACCGTTTTCTCTCGTGTCTCACCAGGGGCGACAGCTATGAAATCACCTGTCTGTCCACCGTTGTCGTAGAATTGGGTTTCACCGTCAACCTCCGCGATAGTGCTATACCCCGCAAAGAATTGGCGAGTTTTATCGCCGTAGTTAGTTATCTCAACCGTTGTGTTGACCTCTTCACCTTTGACATACGTCCCACTGGGTTCTTCGGTTATCTGGATACCTGCCTCGAGATTCTTGCTGACTGCACTCTCTTCGAGGAGCACAGCTGTCTCGCCGTGTTCTCCAACAGCAGTTTCTCTGACATTCACCGCCTCAGTGGTGAATTCTTCTTCTGTTTGCACACGCTGTGCTCTAAGCTCGGCTGTCTCTTCCATCGCATCGCTTACGTACCCGAGCTCTCCCTCTCGTACTAACGAGACCATCGCGTGGACTTGTTGAATATTAGCACTGTCGCCTGTAGCCCCGTCAGCCGCTGCGACAGTGACATCCTCTAACTGACTCAGCGCATCCGCATCAGGAAGCATATTTACCCGCACATTTGTGTAGAGTGACCCGTCCACGACCATACTCTGCTCAGCTTCCCAATACTCGGAGGCTTCTTCATGTGTCCATGGCTCAGATTCATCATGTTCTTCGAGTATCGTCGCTGCCTTCTCAGCTGACTCAGAGGCTTCCTTTATCTCGGTTTCAGAATGCTCTGCAATCATCGCCTCCATTGAGCCAATAGGATCCTCTTCAAGCAATCCCTGGGTAATCACCTGCCCCTGATCATTGGTAAGGGCACCAACTGCTTTTACGATGGCCTCTGTGAGAAACTTTTCAACGATATCGTCAGTGGCTTGCTCAATAATCTCAGCCTTTACTTCGGTGGCGCCACCGCTCTTTACACGGACAGCCACACCAATATATTCCGCGAGTTTGTCCCGAACAAATAGTATTTGTTCAGACCGCTCAATGTTCAGAAGTAGTTTGTCATACTCTGCAGATATATTCTCGAACTCTTCTTGACGGGCACTACCGGATCGCGCATTAATATCAGAGACGTGTGCAGTCAACGAGGCCTTCTCATAGATCTCGCTATCCGTTACAATTGTTCCATCTTGATTCAGCACAAGCCAAGAGTTAACAAGGCTATCACTATCACGCATCTCGAGTGCAGCATACGTTTCACCCTCCACGACGACCTCGTGAGAGCCCCCAGTGGGAACCCATCCATCGATCGGGCGCTGAAGATCGTCACCAACGAATACAGTCTCAACCTCTTTGGTTTGTGTTTCCGGTACTTCTGGGTGAGACACTTCTATGTCCAAAATCGCCGTTTTCCCATCCGTTACAATATCGTTCGAAATATCATAGCCAGCCTGGAACCGATCTCCTTCAACACGCTCTAGAGCAATGGGATCGCTCTGGAAGCCATCTGCTACTTTTAGATTAAGGCTGTCAGCTGATATTGATCCCCCGTTTGGACCTGTAATTCTCAATTCAACCGATACGACTGCGGATTCAATTTCACCGTACTCAATGACCCCGTTATCCGGTTCCTCACCATTGATCCGGAGGACCTCGATCTGAAGATCTTCTATTGGAGGAAGAGTTTCTGCCTCGGTGAATGTGGCGGTGAGATCGGTGTCGCTTTCGAGAGAGAACGTGACTGTTTGTTCATTTTCGGGAATTGTTGGGTTGTCCGTGCTCCAGCCCGCAAATTCACTGTCAGCATTCGGCCGAGCCGTGATGTCTACCTCAGTTCCGGTTTTGTAGGTATACGTTCCTTGTGTAGTCGTCTCGCCTGGAGGGGTAACTTCGGTTTGCCCACCATCTTCCGAATCAACCGTTAATGATACCTTCTCAGATAGAGAGATCGTCTGCTCAGTGGTTCTTCCTTCGACAATTTCTATTTCACGGCTTTCAGAAGTGTACTCCTTTGGTTCACCTTCTGCGGTGAGCGTATACTCCCCTGCCTCAAGCAGAACTTGCCCTTGAGCATTGGGCTCCAGCTTGTTATTATTAGCGTACAGATCATAGTTGATCGGTGAGATGCTATTGCGGTCCATATCGACGACATCGATAGTGAGTGCTCCAACGCCATCACGAACCAACTGTACGCTCTGGCGCCGGAGTCCAGTCCCATCTCGGATTTCCATCTCACCGTTTAGAGTTTCAAATCCGTCCGCGGTGACCGTGTACTCGTACGTGCCTGCCGGTAAGGTCAGATCGACAGCACCCTCCTCATCAGTGTGATACGTCTCGCCAGCAATTTCTACTGTCGCATCCTCGATCAGTTCCCCATCAACCTCGTACCCCTCGATTTCGGCCGCATCAGAGACGACAATTCGAACATCTTTTGGTGTGGCGGTGAGCGAACTGTCGATTACAGCTTCACCGTCCGCAAACGTAGCCGAGGTCGTTTCCGTTTCGTAGCCGTCCTCTGCGTACTGCGGGGGCTTGATTGTGACCTCATGTGTCTCTGCCGCATCAAGATTGTCAATCGTAGCCGAGTATTCCCCAGCAGAGTTGGTTGTCGCGACCTCAGTTCCATCCACGGAGATCACCGCGCTGGAAATTGGCTCTCCAAACTCGGCATCGGTAACCGTCCCGGATATCGTTACAGGCCTAACATCAACCGACACCCGATCAAAGGAATCACTCAGCCCCGTCTGTGTGTCTTCAACTGTGGTCTCAATATCGTGGGTCCCTGTGGTTTCGAACGGTATTTCATACGCTACAGACGCATCGGGAACCCCTGAATCAGCCGACCCTGATACCACATCCTCAAGTGTGCCATCGCGTTGCCATTCAAACTGAAGATCACCCGGATCCCCAGCTTCGTCCGGCAATCCGTCGCTGCCCGTGTCTGCACTAGCCACAAACTCGATACTGTTTCCGACATAGAGCGTTGCACCACTTGGAGACACCCCACGAGCCTCTGGATCCCCCGGCTCAACAGTCCCATACCCTCGATATTCGACAGTTTGGGTACTGTCTCCTTCGAGGTGGTCGTTTAACGCTAAGACAGTTATATCAGTGTCAAATTCGCCAGCTTGTGTATACTCAACCTCAAACCAGTCACCACCCCGATCTACGACAGCAAAGCTACCACTGATGATATCCCAGTTGAGATCACCAACACCCTCATTGTTTACTTCATACCGAACTCGTTCCGGATCATCTCGAGGAACGTTTCCAACATCTTCGGTTTGGGGAGTAACGCTCAGCTCTGGCGCTCGAACCTCAAATGCATCATTTATCCTCTCACGATCTAACCGAGTTTGTAAATTGTCACGGTCAGATTCTGCCCAGACAGACGTTTCTGCATCATACGATCCCGTTGGTGCACTGTCCTCAACTGTCCAATGTATATCAGATTGATAGTAATATTCTACCTCACCGGGAGCAAGTGAAATAGATTGGCCAGTTTGTTCGCTATTATCATACGATGTTCCACTTTCATCATACACACTATACCCGAGAAAGAAGTCTTTCTCAACATTTCCAGTATTCTCAACCGCGACGATCGCACCCACCTCATTTGGCTGGTCGTGGGTCTCAATGTTTGTTGGAACATTGAACGAACGTATCTCCGCATCGATGTTTTTTGGCCTCTCAACTTCCCACGAACTTGTCCGATCAGTATGGCTTCCTCTCCAGATTGGTGAATTAACCTCTTCGACTTGGAGATACAGCTCAACGCTTTCTCCCGGATCTAATCCAAGCTCTTCAACACTCGTTGATAGCGAAACTGTCCCATCAGAATTCACCGTCTTTTCCAGATATACATCATCAAAAAACGTTTTGTCGCCTTTTAATCGAACTCTCGTCTCTTCATTGGTGTTCACATCTGCTTCAACTTGGATTGTATCTCCAGCTTCTACGTTAGAATCTGGAAAAGAACTCCACGCGACACCGACGTGTGCTGCAGCCACTGTTCCTACACCAAGAACTGCCAGTAATACTACCGCAACGAAGAAGATCGATCGATTCATGCCGCCACTCTCTTGTCTTTGCTGGCCCGCGGTTCTTGTTCACTTGTTAGTCTAGTGTTATTATTTTTTATTGCTCCAGATCTCAAACAAAAACTGGGAAACTGAGAAACGGAGATCACGACGACCGTATCTGATTGCCCTGTACAATTGCTGTAAAATAACCTGTCAGAATCCATTTTTATTGATCCAAAATGATGAATCGTTGTATACATGAATCGTGGATTCATTTCAATTAATAAAAAAGTATGGAAAAGGTGAATTTTTGCTCCGAATAGCCTGTTTTATACTCCGTGCGTCCGCTAAACGTACGACGACTGCGTTATCGCGGGGCCTGTATTGGGTAGCAATAGGGGATTTCAGTTGATTTCCTGGCGCCTGTGGCCATAAGCGATGTGCGTTTTTTGTACTGACATGAAATGTACTTTCTTTGTTTAGTATTTTTCTAGTGTCATATTCGCAGAAAGATGGGCCAGAAAACACACAAATATACGCTCACCCTCGATACCCGTCAGGTTGATCTTCCGAGTAGTCGTATAGGCAGTGTCATCTGATGGGTGGTCGCCGATCTGGGGTTGTTCATGAAGGCAGCAGGGGTTGGGTATCCATCCTCTTCGTTGAGGAGCTGTTGGTGAGATCGCCTGTAAATCGTTGTCTGGGCGTAGCTCGATAGCCACGTTGGGTGTCGTACTGTGCTGTTCCCCTGTGGCCATCGCTGGTCGTGGCGGACGCTTGCTGGGACAGAAATGCTTGTCTGTCGGTACGCCGACAGCGGCGTCGACGTGTGAGTACCGCGGGCAAGCCACTCAGTGATGTGCGGCGCACGTCCTGTAGTCGGCGTCGTCGCGTTCCCAATCGTCCACCGCCGGGACCATCTACCTGTACGGCCGTCACGCGATCGAGGTCGCGGACGTCGCTCAATCGGCGGTCATAGCTACTCGCGGAAATGCCGGCTCGCTCGATCAATTCGGTACGACTGAGTGGCTGATTGGCCCGAAGCAATGTGGTGTACAGTTTGTCGGCGTGAGATCGGGCCGGAATCGCGTTACTGGGAGCGTGGCGGCCGCGTGTTCAACTGCGGCGGGCGTCGGTCCGGGCTCCTGCAGCGCTCGGAGAAGGCTCACCACAACGTCGTACGGACACGGCTCGGCGTGGAATCTCCGACGGGCCGAACGACCGCAGACAGAGCCGCACAAGTCGCTGTCGCTCACGGGGTGTCCACTGTACGTCGTGGGTGAGTGCGACCCCATCAATTACAACCCGAGTTCGCGAGCGGCATCTGCAGAAATCGTGAGTCCACGGGGGCCCCGCGAGACGGTACTGGTAACGGACTCGTCGATCAGGTCGTGGAGATCGGCGAGATACGACGCCGGGCGTTCCTCCTGGATACGCGTCGTTGCTTTCGTTTCGAAGTGGACCCCGCGGTGTGCGACGTAGCTCTCTACGA
>Ga0306900_1000732_pt1 | contig 13017 bp, 10 predicted proteins | sample AntRauMFilla3765_FD_190416 | JGI IMG/M metagenome (GOLD analysis project Ga0306900, IMG submission 190416) | Saline lake microbial communities from Rauer Islands, Antarctica - Metagenome Filla 3 #765 (v2) (version 2) | ecosystem: Environmental > Aquatic > Non-marine Saline and Alkaline > Saline ... | reverse complement strand
TACCGCCTGCATTCAGCTAAAACAAACCAGCGACCGGTAGTGAGAGCGACAGAGCGGTGAGGTGCATGATCTGATCCATCAACCAGACCCACCGTTCCCCCCATCCTTTTTTTGGTTCGACCCATCGACGGGAATCAATGATGAAGTGAGAGGCGAAGATCCATCCAACAAAATTTGATGTAATTTCGCTGGAATGAAAACACTTTTATTGTTGGGTAGTTACCACTAATATGCTATGACAGAATCCAAATGGAATCAGGTCGGATACGTAATCAGTTCAAAATACCGTCGTCAGATTATGCGGATGCTGTTCGACGCGCCTAAGACGCCCAGTGCGATGTCGAAACCGAACACAGACATCCTCATCAGCCACGTCTCCCGTGCCCTCACACAGTTGAGAGAGCGAGAGATGGTTGATCTACTGGTAGAGGAAAACATTAAGAAGGGCCGCATCTACGGGCTTACAGACCACGGTGAAGAGGTCTGGATCGAAGCCCGCAAGCAGCACGAAGCTTGAACATAGAGGTCGCCCTCTCAAACTCTTTTCCAACAATCAACATCGACCAGTACCAACCATCATCTTACCAGACTGAAATAGCAAGAGTTAAGTGGTTGGTAGCCAATCGGTAAGTATGGAAGCAGAAAACAACAGAGACGCCTCGCAGAAGTTACTTGAGAAATTCAAACAGACGTTCGATGCGAAACGTGCTGATAATCTAACACCAGAGGGCTGGCAATCAGCCGATGAGACTATCATGATCTTTCCCAAAGGTGTTGAGAAGGTAGGATTCGTTGGTACCGACAACTTTAGTCCAGTCGGGTATGTGGGAGAGGATGAGATTGTTACCAATAGTAAAACGTTTAAAACTTACACATTCAGTAGAAATGAAACTACACACCATCTCCATCGACAGAGAGTTGACAAAGTTTTAACCGTACTGGGGGTAGACGAAACTTACCTACTTGAAAATACATTATCTCGCTGGGATCTCGGTGATGATCATCCAGTTGTTATTGATACCGAAACTGATTATTACATCATTGTCGCACCCGTATTTTCGACATCCTCCTCGCGCTGAAGCGCGAGGCTTTCTCCTCGATTCAGGTAGCCAAAGGCTAATCGGCTCAGTCATGTGTATTTAATGTTACTTTGCAAGCCAGTATAATAATACCGGTATTGCTAACACATTCAAAATTTTAAAACCTAAAAGATCGGGATAGGTGTTGTAGACGTAAATTACGTTTACGAGTAATGTGATACTCATAACCAAATTTAGAATCACACGGCTTAGATTGATGGTGATAGTGTCGTCTGAATGTTGTCTCATATGCTCCATTTCTCTTTTCTGTGAGGCAACAGCGACATTCGTCAGTGCGTTGATGGTCTCTTGACTGTACTTTTGTCCGGCTTCCTGTGAGGCAAGCATGATCTGTGTTTTAACATCCTTGTAGATCTTTTCAGCTTCCTCTTCGGTCATCCCGATTTCCTGCAACACTTCACGCTGATCGGTATATACTTCGCTCGGATCTTGCATCGTCTGTTCTATCGATATATTATCTGCGTCTACCATTCGATTTCAACTCCTTTCGCGGCCAGTTCACCGAGTTCTGATGGACTGTATTCGGACGGTTCCGTGACAACAGTCTGTTCGATCTCGGTCTCCTGTTTGATCTGATTGTTCATCTCCCTATGCACCTTCCGGTGTTCTTCTGGCGTGAGGGGTTCGACGTTCTCAAGCGTATTGTACCACTTCACCGGGACTTTATGATGGACTTCCAGTTCATCGAAGCCATCCAAATCATCTACTTTGAGTGTCGCCAGTAGCCTATGTTCGTAGACATGATGATCGTTATGGCGGAAAATCATGTACCGACGCCCGTCTCCCAGCATTTGATATCGTGGGTGTTTTTCATTGTCTGGTGTACGGACTTCAATATCGAACCGATGGAGATATCGACGCACTGTAGTTTTCGAGCAGCCCAACTCATCTCCAACCTCGCGGGTACTCATCCCCTTCCCGATATACAATTCCTTCAATTTTTCCTTGTTGGCCCACGGACGTTCCATCTATGGGGCCAGCCGATTTTTCCGGTGAATCATTTCTTCCATGTAGTATTCCATAGTGTTTGGAATCCACTCTTTAGTCAGTTCTAATATTTCTTCAGTGAATTCCCGGATCTCCCACTGTGCATCCGCAGCGGCTCTCATATCGGCTATATGAAGCAGTGTTCGAGCATTGAGAGTGAAGTAGATATTTACCTTCGAACCAATAGGAAGTGCGTATCGTGCGTCTTCAGGCGCGACTCCGAGATCTCGTAATCGGTTGTACGACGCTACCGAATTTTCAATCGAATTTGAAAAGATTCGTTGTCGCGCTTCCTCAAGTTCCGTTTCTGACTGAAGTCCGTTCTCATCCAGAATCGTAGCAATATCTTTTGAATCCGGGTTTCGGTTTCCGGATCGAACGTCAGTGATTGATTTTGGTGTGACAACAAGAGTATTGGCAGGAACACCAGCAAAATCAACATATCGTTGACTCTGAATATCGAAGCTAATACCTGTCCGGTGGCGCGTGAGTTGCGCCATGAGAGATCGGGATACACCTTTCACCATGAATGTAATGTTTATATGCTCATACGGGCCGAAATGCCCTCTATTTAACAAATGTTGGAGGAATTCTTTCTTGTGAACATCTCCTTTCTCGATTTGTATTTCGCCGTTGAGCATACTAATAAACTCATCATCAACGGTTTCAGCAAGTGTCTCTGTCTGAGTTTGATCTCCAACCCAACCAGATTTATAGTCATTCCGTGCGGCCCGAATAACAACCATTTCGGGATTCTCGGTAGCTTCTTCTACGGTTACTTCCATAACAACTCTATAGAAATTATAGGATTATAAGTCTTAGCATTTTATTTTGTATGGGACGATAAGTTTATAAGGAGGTGGTTATAATACCCCTATGAGGGTAGACGACCATCCTAATCGTCCAACTCAATCCTCGCTGTCGGTCTCTGACCGGCACTTCCTTCCCTTCCCCCTACCCGATCACCAGCGGTAAATCTATACCAATGCGACGTAATAACCCTATTAAGTGAGTTTCCAGTGAGTGAATCCGAACTACCCGATAAAGAGAAAGACCGTCCCCGATTCCGGAAAAAAGACACCCGTGTACAAGTCGCACTTGCGAAATTCCATGGGATGGGCGACGATGATCCGTGGACCGTCGAAGAAATCGGTGACTACCTGAATGTCAACGTTTCGACTGTCAGCGAATACATCAACAACACCGAGATCGGTGAAGAAGTAGAATCCCAACTGGCTGAAGCTCAAGCCAGAACCCGGATGAAGCTCGGTATGAAGCTCCTTGATCGGCTTGACAATCTTGAGCGTATGATGAGCCTCAAGGAAGAAGAAAAGCGTCCTGCGGTTGTCTCACACCGTTATGAGAACGTCAGAGGGAAGGTCACGATGAACCGAGAAGGGATGACCATCGATGACGAAAAAGAAGTCGGATTCACTGTTCCGGTCCCTGATAAGTTCAAGGAGGTTCCGAAGGTCGATAATGACATGAAGACGCTCATGAACGAATGGCGTCAGACTGTCGAACAGGTCGAAGATCTACTCGGACTCGAAGAACCCGACAAAATCGAATCCGAAGTCAACGAGACCCGAACCGAGATCAAACTATGGGGTGGGATGGAAGATGCAAACTTCCCCGAACAGGAACAGCGCGAAGATGCTCCGGTTGTCGAATTAGAGGAAAACGAAGACGAAATCCTCGTTGAATCAAAAGAGTCCGACGACAAAGACAACTGATTATAGTTCTATAATCTTATTAAGCTTTTAGGCAAAAGTAATAAGCTATAGCACCTAAAAGACTATAATAGCCATATCAATGAGTGCGCCAAATTCGGCAGGAGAGAACTTTTGTCCAACGTGTGACAGAGAGTTTTCTTCAGATCGTGGGATGAAAGTATGCCCGATGCACCACAGCGGAATCGAATTTGGTGAAGTTAGAATTCCTGTAATGGAGGTGATTCAAAATCTCTCCATCTGCTGATACGGGTAACTTAGAGGAACGTTCATTCGAACCGTTACCCAAACAGAAGGAATTTATGATGAGTACTTCTGATCAAGTGTTGCTTTCAGGCTCCTTCGGTGCTGGTAAGTCACGGGTAGGCAACGAAAAAGGATATCTCATGAACATGATGTACCCCGGCAACCGGGGTCTCATCGTTCGTAAACACTTCTCTGACGTGTATTCGTCTACGATCAAGCAGACGCTTCTTGAAGAAGTGATTCCGGATTCTCACATCCACAATCACAACAAGGGGGAACACGTCATCGAACACTACACGGGTTCATACGACGATAACGGCAAACCGATTCTCTCTGAAATCCACTATCACGGCCTTGACTCCGGAAAGTCAACGTCAGACGACGACTTGCCTCGTAAGATCGGGTCACACTCGTATGGCTGGATCTTCGTGGATGAGGGAACCGAACTGTCCAAAGGTGAATGGAACCAGCTTCAGGGGCGTCTCCGATACAAGGGAACGCGGCAAGGTGGCACGTTCTACACTGTCCCCTTCCAGCAGATCTTCACGGCGACCAACCCTGCATCCCCGCAACACTGGATGTACAAGCTGTTCTTCAACGCGGATAATCAGCAGGACGCTCATGCGATTCGCATGAATGTCAAAGACAACCCATACGTTCCGAAGTCCTACGTCGAACGGATGGAGAAGAACCTGTCGGGGATGTACTACGAACGGTACTTCCTCGGCAAATGGGTTGGTGCAGAAGGTATCATTTACAGTGAGTACACTGAAGATGACCACCTGATTACGGCTGATTACCTTGCAAACCCTGATACCCCTCTCGGCACGTGGGATATCAAGCGAACAGAAGAATGGGATTACAATGACGAACCCGACTCTGTTTGGATTGATCCACCGGAGGGCTGGCGTGTCTACCGCTCTATCGACTTTGGGTATAACAATCCCTTTGTCTGTCAGTGGTGGGCTTTGTCACCGGATGACGAACTGGTGCTGTTCCGTGAACTGTACCAGTCCGAACTACTTGTCGAAGATGCAGGTCGGCGGATCAAGGAGCTAACCAACGACGACTGGCATCTCGAAAACACGTTTGCAGACCACGACGCCGAAGGTAACGAGAACCTGAAGCGAAGAGGCGTCCACACTGCCAACGCGAAAAAAGACGTAAACGCTGGTATTCAATCGGTGAAGAATCGACTCCGGAAAGACGACCGTGGGCGGCCCCGGCTGTATATCATGGTCGGATCTCGCGTGCATAAACCAGATAACAGACTCGTTCTGGATGACAGCCCGACGAAAACTGTTGATGAAATTCCCTCTTACGTATGGAAGAACGACGACGAAGAGGTTCCCCGTAAGGCAGATGACCACGGCCTTGACGCCTTGCGATATCTGACATACTCTCTGGATAATGGGCCGAATATCACACTCGATGAAATGAAATCACTCGAAGAAACTGTCAACAGTGCATGGTAAATAAATGGTAAATCTCAAATCACCCGTTAGAAAAGCAAAGCAGTCATTTGAAAATGGCGTTGTAAGAGTACTTCAAAAGTTCGGCTATCCTTCTGCGGCTGGCGGTATGGGTGGGCATAGTTCCGCACCAGAACCCCCTTACGAGCGTAGTATCTCCCCGAAGTGGATCTACGAAATGCGACAGAAGCAGGCTCTTGTAAACAACGCAATCGAAGAGAAGGTCAATCAGACCTTCCGCCGTGGCTTCGCAGAGTGGGAAAAAGAGTACGTTGCCAAATGCAACGAGTGCCATGAGGAATTCGATACCTACGAACCATTCCGACAGCAACTCGGTGAAGCCGGGGATGATCTCGAAGAAGAGGATTTCGATTTCGACAAGAAACGAGTGTGTCCGGAGTGCGACGAAATGTGTGAATTCGATGCACCCGACGCACTCGAAAAGAAACGCGCTCAGAAATTCGTCGATGAGATCAACGAGCGAGGGCGTGTTGATCAGTTCCTTGACGGGGATGAACAGAATTCGGTGGGTCAGACGTTCCTCGAAGTGTGTAAGGAAGTCGCATGGGATATTCAGTCCTTCGATGACGGCTGGATGATCTTCGAACGTGACTACATTCTGAACAACCACGGCGAGATCATCGATTGGGATTTGACCGGTGTCAGTCGCGCTCCCCCTGAACTAATGCGGTACTCGGTTGATCAGGAGGGCAACATGGGTGAGAAGTGGTGGATCTGTCCGGCGTGTAGAGCGACCGATGAACACTACCACCCACAGCAGGATGGCCAAAAGTGCGATAGCTGTGGGAATCAGACCTACCGTGCATACGCGGAACAAGTCGAAGCTCCGGGTGGAGATGCTGAAGAATTCTTCATCCGTGGGGAATTCACACACGCCAGCGAATACGAACCATCGAAGTTCTACGGCCTTAGTCCGATCATCACGCTGTGGGAAGAGTGTCGGACTCTTGAACAGATGGACAAGTGGTATCAGACAGCCTACGAACAACGCCGCGCTCCACGTGGAGCTATGATCATCCGATCTACCAACGCGGAATCGGTTCGATCATGGAACACCGGCCAGTTCGAGAAGCTGAAGGATGACCCACACCACATCCCGACGTTCATTGATGATACCGAAGGCTCTGGCCAGCCGTTGACGTGGCAACCGCTACTCGAAGATCCAGCGCAGATGCAACATATGCAGATGCGAGAGTGGTTCCTTGACCGTATCTCGGCTAAGTACGGTGTAACCTCTGTCTTCCAGAAAGCGTCCCCACAGAATTCGGGGCTTTCACAGTCGATGGAGATTATCGTTTCCAATCGCTCTGCACATCGACTAAAGACTGTCTTCGAAGACTCGTTCATCCCGGCTATGTTGAGCCAGCTTCAGGTCGAAGGATGGGACTTGTCCATTGCCGAGATCGAAGAGGAAGACGAAAACGCCGAAGCAGAACGAATCGGCAAGGAGCTTAAAAACGCTCAACTCGCCCAACAGGTTGGTGCAGATGTTGAGTGGACTACTGCCAATGACGCCGATATCAAAGCCGGTATCCTCGAATCACCTGAACAAGAGGGCGGTATGATGGGTGGCATGGGTGGTATGGGTGGCGAACCAGAGGGCGGTGATGGGGGTGGCAGTCCGTTCGATGAAGTCATGGCGGGACAGACCGGGCCTGAAGGTGGACGGCCACCAGAGGCCAACACGGTCGGTGGAGAGCCAGCCAGCCCTGATGAACCGACACAGGGCAATGAAATCGCATACTCCGATGGCGCAGGTACACATAACGCTACCTATGGTGGCGCACGTGGTGGAGTCATCAACATCTTCGATCATATCCAGTCCCAAATGAATGATGGGAACGCGGATATGCAGAAGCGGCTTCTGAGTCAAGCGAAGGTCGCCTACGACTCGAACTTCGAACACTTAGGAATGAACGGTGACACCATCGAAGAGTACGCCAAAGACGATGGCAAATCGTTCTCTGATCTCTGTGAAGACCACTACGGAAAGTGGCTCAAAACGAATCAGGGACGTGGCTCTACGGAATATCTCTATGAGTTGATGGGTGGCAACCCTCAATGAGTGATATGGATATCGGGCGGTTCGCCGCACTTGCAAGCGAAACTCCGGACCCAACAGTGGAGACAGTTGAGGGAGATCAATACAAAATCGTAGATACCCCTAATACAGATACCAACAAAGGTAAAATCGAAATGAAAGAAGAACTACTGAACGAGGTTGTCGGTGTTGCAAAGAAGTTCGCCAAAGAACGGACTTATATCAGAGATCCTTCGGAAGCTCCCGAAGGTGCTGATGTAGAGGAAGGGCCACAAGGAGGGTATTACTACGAAGAAGCGATTTCTCCGGATGACGGAAGTAGCCCGAATTCAGAAGACGGTGAGACCGAAGGCGAACGTCTCCAAACTGCACTAAACGAGCAAGGTGTCAGTGAAGAAGATCAGCAGCAGCTACTCGAAGAGTTGCAAGAAGTTGCAGATGAAGGGTTCGACCCGACTTCGATTCTCCAACCACTCCTACAGATGGGATACGACTACGAAACCGCGAATTCGGTTACGGAGGTAGTCTTCGGAAAGGATTTTAGCAAGCGGACCTACGTGAATAACCCATCGGATGCACCACCCGGTGTCGATCTCCACGAAGGTCCGCAAGGTGGAACCTACTACGAGGAAGAAGGTAGTAATAGCCCATCCGAAGACTCCCGTGAAGAGGGGAGACCGCAGGAAGAAAAACCGGAAGAAGAAGCTGAATCCAACGGGCGTGAAGAGAACCGAGAAGTCAAAATCGCAGAGCCGGAAGACTTCGCCAGCACTGTTTCAAACTTCATCGAAGAAGAGCCTGAAATGGGCGCGTTTCTCACTGCACACACTCCCGAAGAACTGGAAGACCATACGCTCATCACCACGGATGGAGGTGGCGCGGGGGTCTCTGTGAGTCCCGATGGGGATATTCAGAACTTGTTCAACCACACCGGTCCCAAAGGAATCGGTGAAGAACTGTTGGACAAGGCTATCGCAGAAGGCGGGCGCACGTTGGACTGTTACAACGGCTACCTTCGAAAGCTGTACAAAGACCACGGATTCAAGGAGGGTGGACGGATGGAATTCAACCCCGATTACGCACCGGATGGGTGGAATTTCGAAGAGTACGAGACGCCAGACGTAGTGTTTATGTACTACGACCCTGAAGAAGAATACACAGTTTCAGACCAATATTATGAGCCAGACCAATGGGGAGACGCCAAAGAGGACGCCAGAGGAAGAGCAGATTTTGGACGAAATGAAGGAGGAAGAGAGCGAAGAATGGGTGGAGGCGAACGCGGCGATGATTCTAAATCAAGCTCGTCTCGTAGGCGATCTGTAGCCGGAGACGAGATCAAAGAGGAAATCGCCAAATCGGTTACGGTCTCTTCACTGACTACTAAACAAGAAGACTGGTTAGACTCTTACGCCGCTGAATTCCCACTCTACAAGTCCGACTGGCAAGATGATACCCCTGATCGAGTTTCGGTTAAATGGGGCGGAATCCCGGTTGGCTTTGCCGAGATCCGAGACGAAGATCTCTTCACGGGGTACAACGGGAAAAACCAGCTACTCGAACGCCTCCTTCGGGCCATGTCTACGCGGAAGTGGGCCGAAGATGAAGGCAACGAATACGACTCCGGCATTCTCTCTATCGAAGAACACGCCGAGATCGGATCCGAAGAGCGAATGGAAGAGCTTGTGTTGGTGCTGGCAGATCTACCGGGTGTGACCGTCGAACGCGGGGTTCCATCCGAGAAGTCGAAAATCATGCTTGACACCCAACAGCTACTCCAACGACACCAGTAATATGGATACCAACGACACCAGTAATATGGATATCAAAGAGAGTATTGCGAAGGCTGCTTCTGAAGTCATCAAAGAATGGACTCCTTACGAGGGGCCGCAGGGTGGGCAAGGATGGCAACACTCGGAAAGCGATGAAGTCGTTTATCAGGAAGAGAAACCGGGTACAGGTGAGAGTGGCGAAGAATCCAGTGATACGGATATTGCGCTCACTACTGGCGACCCCCGTGTACGTGTAGATACCCCCGAAGAAGCTGTTCAAGCTCTCGCAGACTTCGATGAGAGTGATTATAAATACGACTATTGGGAAGGAGATGGAGAGGTTTCAGTCGGTTCTATCGTTGAAATCCCGACTGACGTATTCCAACTACAGGGAGATGGTGACACCGCTATCGTTGTCGAAGCTGATAAAGAGTCCGGTGGATATCGGGTTATGACAGAAGACGGTGTTGGCTACGAATTCACCCCGGAGGTTATGGGATTCGATGAGACTGGCGAAGGCGAAACGTCTATGCTCGGTGTATGGGATGACCCCGCCAATCAAGTAGCAACTGGTGAGAGTGAGTGGAGCGACTTTTCGGATGACGCTATTCCCAACGAAGTCAAAGAAGCGTTGGGTGAAACAGAATCCGAGCAAACGGAGGAAGAACCCGAAGAATCGCAAGGAGATCCTGATTGGTTCGAGTCTATTGATTTCGAATCCTATTCGAGTGATAACGGTCTGTTCTCCGGTGGGAAATATTCGTTCCGGGGTGAGGTAATCACGCTGGATGAAGCGGGGGAAGCCCGTGGTGTTCAGTACTTCGATTCCGAAGGAGTCCATAACACGTTTGCCGAGATCGATGGAGTCGCCACAACTGTCTCGGAACAGTCATCGGTTGATACAGGTACTATCCGCAATATCCATTTCTCGGAAGATACAGATATGGAAGACGGGTGGTATCGAATCGGTGATGATACCCGTGTTGAAGACGGTGGTGACTCGATTTTCGTAGAGTTTGAGGATCAGAACGGCAATATCACGGAAATCGATGCTGTCGAAGTCGAACGGGAACAGTTGATTGATCGTAAACACATCCCTGCTGAAATCGGGGATGCGACCCCGTCGATGGAAAAGCCGTGGGAGAACTACGAGCGTGAGTATCCAGAGAAGCCGGATCTCCCGGATCATCTCAATACGGGTAATATCACTGAAGAAAACGGATACACCGCAGAATCGATCAAGTCGATCAACAGTGGGTTGGGGCGTGTTGCCGATCTCGGCCTTGACAGGCAGATTTCGAGTATAGAGGTGCTGGATGAAAAGGGGACGTTGGGGCGATTCGACCCGAACACAGATCAGGTTCTCCTGAACCCCCGGCAGATGAATCAAGAGCAACTGGATGATCTTTCGGAAAACTTCTCTGTAGGTGAGACAGTTGAAGATCTCGTTGCCCACGAAGCCATGCACGCGGCACACGTAGAAGCACTACTCGAAGATGAATGGTCGGTCGATGAAATATTCGATGAACTACTAAACAAGCCGCTGAACGAATCCGAGAAGGAGATCATGGAGCGGGATGTGTCTACCTACGGCGCAAGTAACGCACTCGAAGTTGTCGCTGAAGTGGGATTAGCAATCACTATGGGGAAAGAGGTATCAGATGAAGCATTGTTTATCTACGAAAAGTATGGAGGGCCTGAACTATGAGTGATGAAAAAAGCATAATCGAAGCGACAGAAAAGGCCATGTTCGAATCGTTTGAAACATGGCTTTCGGACATGGAAGACAACACCGAGAAGACCGAGAAAGATTGGGTTCCGTATGTCGGTCCCCGTGGGGGTGAGGGGTGGAGAAGTACCAACGCCCAATCGGTTCGCTACCAGCCAAACAAACCGACTGCTGAAGACGATGATCATGATCCGAACGATGTAGATCAAGAAGCCGTAGACGATGCTGGTATCCATCAGACGCGGCTGTGGGAACCCACACAGGCCGATGATCTACAGGTCGGATACAAGGTCCGAAGCAATCAGGAGGAACACGAATGGGACGGGCGTGTTACCGAGATCTTAGACGATGAGATCGTTTTCGAGACTGAAAGCTGGCGTGAGATCCGGGTTCCCACAGACGAAAACGGGGTTCCGGAAGAAGATCTCCAACGACCGAAGACAGTTTTCTTTGGGACGGGTATCGCCAACGTCGATTATTCGTTCCTACCAGAAAACGGAGAGGCGACCGAGACGCAGATTCAGGCCGAAGCAGTACGTTCGGCCACAACTGGTGATGGAATCGGTGAGACGAAGCCGCTGGAAGCCTTCATCGGTCTCGCACTGGCGCGGGGAGAAGACGAATCCATGGTGAGTGAGGCAGTCGATCTCGCTATCGATAAACACCCGTATCTCTACGAGCGTGACAAAGATGATATCGTGGCCAACGGACGGGCTATTGTCGAAGAACACGACGCCGAACGCCTGAAATCCATCCATAAGGATTTTATGGATAAGGGATGGGTTCGTTACGAGGGGCCACGCGGTGGGATGGGGTGGCAGAACAGCGAAACCGGTGATGTGGTCTACAGCGAAGAAGCCCCCGGTGAAGTCGAAGAAGGGGCCGAAGATCAAACACAGACCACGCTTGATACGGGTACTGACGCCGAGATCAACATCAAAGAGCCGAAGTGGATGGATGACAGTGTAGCCCGTGTCGCTGTTTACAGATCTCTCCCCGAAGAGGCGTATCACGGAATCGTAGAAGAATCCGATATCGGCAGTGAGTGGAGTATGTCGGCTGATGAATGGATAGACGGTGCGAAAGAATGGATCGAAGCCAACGGTGATGAGAACGATATAAAGGAATTGAACGAGTATCTGGATCAATACGACACGAATGCTCCGTGGACGGCATATTCCGAAGAAATCACTGCACCGGATAACATGAATCCTGAAAAATCGGAGGAAATGAAAGCATTCAACGAGATGGGTATCAGCGGCGGGATTAGTGCTGAATCCATGTGGGTCGCTGATATGGGGCCGAATGACCGCCGCCTGTTCATCACAAATGTCAACGACAGGGTTGGCTCAAGCGAAGATGAATACGAAATGAGAGCGGCTGAACAATCCTCTAAGTTCCTTGAAGCTTTTGGTCTCACGGTTCCGGAACATCACTACGAGGAAGGCGAATTCTTAGCTGTAGCCGAAGCAGAAGGAACTCCTGTAGGAGATCTTTTGGACCGTGTAGATATGGACAAACACGATTACTTAGAGCATTCACTGGCTACACTCATGATCGGTAATAGGGATGCTCACGAACAGAACGTCTTCCTCAATCGCACCTACAGTGGGTACGAACTGACCACCATCGATCTCGATCTCGCTGGAACGGATCTCACAGATCAAAGAAGTTCCATCGAAAACACTCTCGGACAGCTCTTCGAAGTGTCTGTTAAACTCGACCTGTACGAACCATACGACGACGATGATATCCAACGGTTCAAGCAGGATATCATCTCTTATGTTGAAGGATGGTTCGAGTACAACGACGCTTCTGAAATGTTGGAGAGTGTCGATGACGAAGAAATGCGTGAGGTGTTCGAAACGAATATTAACGCATTGAAAAGCGGTGAACTAATTAGTGATGACACTGTAGTTACG
>Ga0306900_1000693_pt1 | contig 13564 bp, 9 predicted proteins | sample AntRauMFilla3765_FD_190416 | JGI IMG/M metagenome (GOLD analysis project Ga0306900, IMG submission 190416) | Saline lake microbial communities from Rauer Islands, Antarctica - Metagenome Filla 3 #765 (v2) (version 2) | ecosystem: Environmental > Aquatic > Non-marine Saline and Alkaline > Saline ... | reverse complement strand
CGTCGCTTTCCCGATATACAGTATCTGTTTTTTGGTACCCAAAAAAAAGTACACCCCGGGTGCGTCCGGGAGTTTTTTCTTCTGCAAGTCAGATTTTTGCATATTGCTGTGCTGCAATATAGCACATTTGATTAAAAGGTTTCTAGAATAGGTAGAAAAATGTAGTAGAGTAAGAAGTACGACAGAGTGTAAAAATCGCCATTGGCGATTTACTTGTTTCTCTTTGCGTAGGCTTTTAGAACGATATTGCAGGCATGCTGGGGTGAATGTAGCAGCTGCAGGATACCGCCTGCGATATGAGCCTCGGCAGCATTGTGACCTAATGGCCTATATAATATTACAATACCGCGTTTTGCGTTTGCTCCTGGTTTTAACTCTTTTGGTGACGGGTCTAGGGTTGCAAGCCACTGCTTCAGTTCATCAACATCATAACTAAAACCTTCTGTACACCACCATCGTTGAATTACAATCTTAGCCATGCGAGAACCTTTTCTCTTGGAGTGCTTCTAAAGTTGAGTATACAGTTTTGCACGGCTTTATCAAAGTATATGATGCTGCATGAACTTAATTTTCAGCCAAGGTAACGCTAGAGCACCTTCTTTAAATAACGACCCGTGTGTGACTTTTCTACCTCAGCCACTTGCTCGGGTGATCCTTTGGCGACGACATTTCCGCCGCCGACTCCACCTTCTGGACCAATATCGATGACGTAATCGGCGCTCTTTACCAAATCGAGATTGTGCTCGATGACCATAACGGTGTTACCTCGGTTAACTAGGTGCTGCAGGATTTCGATCAGCTTTTTGACGTCCTCGTAGTGTAGACCAATGGTTGGTTCGTCGAGCAGGTACATGGTCTTCATGGTGTGTGGACGGTACAGTTCTGAGGCAATTTTGACGCGTTGCGCTTCCCCACCTGAAAGCGTGGTCGCCGCTTGACCCAGTTCAAGATATCCCAACCCAACGTCTAACAACGCTTGCATTCGTTCAGCGATGGCTGGAATGTCTTTATAGAATTCATAAGAATCTTCGACAGTCATGTGCAGGACTTCTTGAATGTTTTTACCTTTGTATCGTACTTCTAGAGTTTCTTTGGTAAATCGCTTACCATCGCACACGTCACAGGTAACGTAAACCGTCGGCAAAAAGTGCATCTCAACTGCAATCATTCCGTTACCCTGACAGGTCTCGCAGCGTCCACCTTTGACGTTGAAACTAAACCGACCTGGCTTCCAGCCGCGGGCTCGTGCCTCACTACTGGCGGCAAATAGTTCACGGATATGAGTAAAAGCACCGGTGTAGGTAGCTGGATTACTTCGTGGAGTACGACCAATTGGTGATTGGTCTATCAGTACGGTACGGCCTAAATACTCTGTGCCGGTGATTTCTTTTGCATTGTACACTTTGGCAGTGCGGAATTTTTTGTCGAGCCGTGCCTTGAGATTCCGGTGCAGGATCTCGTACATGAAGGTCGATTTACCTGATCCAGATACCCCAGTCACACAGATTAATCGACCAAGCGGAATATCAACGTTGAGGTTTTTAATGTTAAACGCCTTTCCGCCTTTGATTTGAATCTTGCCTTTTTCGGCGGTGCGCCGTTCAGGTATTTCAATTTTTTTCTCACCACGTAAGTACGCGAGAGTGACTGAATTATTAGTGTTTGTTTTAGCATCTAGTAGCGGTTGCAGGTAATCTGCTACCACTACTTCCCCACCACGAACACCGGCACCCGGGCCGATCTCTACCAAATAGTCAGCCGCGTAGATAGTATCTTCGTCGTGTTCTACTACTAAGATCGTGTTACCAAGATCACGTAGTTCGTGAAGCGTTTTAATCAATTTATCATTGTCACGTTGATGTAGTCCGATGGTGGGTTCATCGAGCACATATAAAGCACCAACCAAGCCGGAGCCCAGCTGTGACGCTAGTCTAATGCGTTGCGCCTCGCCACCAGAGAGCGTATTGGCTCGCCGATCTAGGGTTAAATATTCGATCCCCACATCCATCATAAAATCGAGTCTTTCAATCACTTCTCGCAAAGCTGGCCACGCGATAGCTTCTTGATGCTTGGTTAACTTGAGATTGCCGATGAACTCAACCGCTTCTTTAACTGTCTTGCCGGTAAAACCAACAATGTTGGTTCCAAGATCTTTTTTGCCGTCACCACCAAGGTACACTCGCATCGCCTCTGGCCGAAGTCGAGCACCTTTACACGTCTGACACTCATCACTTTGGAATATACCAACCACTCCTAATCCGTTACATTCAGGACACGCACCGTACGGTGAGTTAAAAGAAAATAGTCGTGGTTCTACCTCAGGGAATGAAGACCCGTCGACCGGACAGATAAACTTGGCCGATAACGTGCGGTCGGTACCATCTGGGCTTTCAATCTTGACCAAGCCACTTGACTCTGCCAGAGCTAATTCCACTGCTTCTGAGAGGCGTTCACGCGAGCCTTTGTGGTCGTCAGTAAACTCACTGACGTAAATTTCATCGATTAGAACATCGATATCGTGACGCTTGGTTTTGGTTAAAGTGATTTTATCGCGGAGCTGTTTGACTTCCCCGTCGATTTTGACAGTTTCGTACCCCTTGCCAAGTAAGTCGTACAAAAGTTGGTAGTACTCACCCTTACGCCCAACTACTACCGGTGAAAAGATCGACACTCGACCCTTACTGACTTCTATTCCCATGACCTTTTCGTTCTTTTGGGCAGTTTTGACCTCTTTTTGTTCAATTGATTGCAAAACCATCGAAAGTATCTCGTCTTGTGACAATTTTTGGATAGGCACGTCGACATCAAGACAGTACGGTTGCCCGATACGTGCGTAGACAATACGTAGATAATCGTAAATCTCGGTAATGGTGGCCACGGTTGACCGTGGGTTTCGACTGGCCGACTTTTGGTCAATTGAAATAGCGGGCGAAAGACCGGCGATTTCATCAACGTCTGGCTTTTGCATTTTATTTAAAAACTGTCGGGCGTACGGAGAAAGTGACTCAACGTATCGACGTTGACCTTCAGCAAAAATAGTATCAAATGCAAGCGATGATTTACCAGATCCAGACGGCCCGGTAATAGCGACCATTTTGCTACGTGGCATTTCTACATTGATATTTTTAAGGTTGTGGGTGCGAGCACCACGAACAACAATCTTTTGATCTGGTGCTAGATCATCGCTCCAGTTTACTTTGGATTTTTTGGGTGTTTGTGCCATAAAGGTACTAGTATACGTGCGATTATATTGTAATGCTAGTCTTGACTTGATAAATGTTCAAAGTGCATGATCACATGGGTGCCAACTCCTTTGATAGATTCAACACTGATTGACCCTTCTAAAAATTGAATCATTTGTCGGGTGATCCACATACCTAGTCCAGTTCCAGTTGTTGTGGTGTGCTCTACCCCACCAAGACGGGCAAACGGAGTAAACAGCTTTTTTTGATCTTCGGCGTCAATTCCCATACCGGTATCTTGTACCCGGATGGTAATTCCGGTCTTAGTTTCTACGCAACTGATTTCCACCGTTCCCTCGTCGGTGTATTTGATTGAATTGCTGACAACGTTAGTGAGCACCTGTACCAAGCGATTTTGGTCTGTCTTCAGTAGCTGTGGCTGCGAAGCTTGTGAGTAGATCAAGTGCAGGTTTTTGTGTTCAGCTTCTTTTTTGAGAGAATCGACGAGTAGCTGAATGGAGTTTCTAACATCAACGGTAGCTGACTCAATTTTCATTTGACCAGATTGAATTCTAGCAATCTCTAGGAAGTCATTTACCAGAAGCACTAACCGCTCGGCTGACTCTCGAATAGTGTCGGCGTACCGTTGCTCTTCACTTGATAGCGTTTTAGAATCTTGTAAAAATGACGAGTAGCCTTTAATTGCCGTCAACGGTGTACGAAGCTCATGCACGATCATGTTTGCAAACAGGTCTCGCTCTTGCAATGTGCCGTGCAATTTTTTGTAACGCTGCTCCCAATCCGCTTGACGATTAATCCAATAGGCTAAGCCAATCAAAAAGACAAAAATAAGTGTCAGTAAAATATAGGCGTCCTGCTTTCTTTGGAGCAACACGGAATCAATTTGTGCACGTGAGTGCTCTGAAAATATATAGTACGGCTGGTTACCAAATTCAACATATCGCACTGATTGCTCGAGGCGGCCGCCAGCGCTCTCTAGTGGAACGGTAAAGGACTGATTGGGTGTCACTTGACCAAGCTGCAGTACTGTCACTGGGGTGGCTGTGTTATTGCTTTCCTCCGCATCACTTGCTGCCACAACGGTGTAGGTTTGATCTGGACCAGGAGCATATACCCGCAGAGCGGTAACATCCCTGTTTTGCACTTGTAATTCACTCAGCAAATCTGTCAACCGAGCTTGATCAACTACCGTTAATACTGCCCCCACGCTATCATGCAATGTGGCAGTTCGTGACAGCTCGACTGTCTGCATGTTTGCTTGTGCAACAGAATAAAATTGCTCGAGCACGAATACAAACAGTGCTGGAAACACAAATAACACAATTACAAGAAAGCTCAGCTTGGCATTTCCTTTAACTTTGTTCCAGCCCAGTTGTAGTAAGTTCAAAACGCGCGAGATCATACTGGTTTATCTTCTAGTACTATGACCACGGGTTTATTTGATCGTAATCCAATCCCTAGCAGTATCAGCAACATACCTAAAGCAAACACTGACATACCAAGGACAACTCGATACGACCCTAGTTGATTGCTAATGTCTGAAGCGGTAAGTGGGGTGATTGTTTCGGTTTCATTCACAGCTGTAAACGCCTGCGCTTCTTTGACAAAGGTAAACGGCTCACTTTGTGCAACAATCGAACCTGCATTATCAGTTAGCGCAACATATACTTGGTGTTGACCATCATCCAGTTCTTGTTTGAATGTGTACGCAAATGTTCCATCAGTTTCTGTCCGCACGGTCACAACGGTTGGGGTACTAAAAATATAGAGTGTCACAAAACTATTAGGTAGACCGACTCCTTTGACGACCGTTCGTACAGCGCCTAGAGTGTCGTTTGCAGCTATTTCAATTTCTGGTGTCACTTCTGTCACTTGTAGTTGAGGCGTTTTTATAACACCAACCGAATCTCTTGGGGATTGATATGTAATCGCAGTCTCAACTGCTGCGTCGGTGGGGTTGAATCCTCTAATGACTTCTGCCCCATCTGTAAATCCATCATTATCGGTATCTGGTAACGACGGATCGGTGTTATATAAAGCAACCTCATCAAAATCAGATATACCATCGCCGTCTGTGTCCAGAGCGAAATCAGATTCAGTACGCTCACGTCTGATAGCTTCGAAGGTATCTACTTTCCGAGCGAGTGTATTCAATTCTTCCTCAAGTCGTATATTCAATTCGGTCACAATAGCCCGGTCACTTTCGTCATTTAAAGCATTTGCAATCACCTGTTCTCTGTAGGCTACGAGAGCTTTTTTTGCTGCTGCTTGCAAAGCAGCATCACCCGACTGCTGCGCTACCGCATAACGTTGAAACAGATCGTCAAGTGTATAAGCGTCAGCTCTTAACATCGCGGTGGTACGATCTTGAATAACTAGGTCAGGAGTGGTTGCAACAGGCTGATCGTCAGTTTGATCGGGTTGCTGTCCTTCATTCACCTGAATATCATCTGACTCTGGTAGCTCTTTGGTAATATCAAGCAACTCCCGCTCTGGCGCATCTGATATATGCTCTGTAATGGTCGTCTGGGTTTGGTTTTGGATAGAAAACAAAATTGCGTTGCTTTTGTTTAGCACGTTGTTCTGCGGTTGCTGCGCATACAGTTGATACCGTCCATTAGGAAACGACCTAGAATCAAATCTGAAAGTACGTGTTCCGGGTATGAGCTGCCCGATAAATTGCGTGTTGAGTGTTTGTACTGGTCTTATATAGAACGATACTACGCCTTGTTTGGTAGCGTTAGCTATGGTTGCAGTCGTCACACCCGAGACCAGATTGTCTGTTGCTATACGCAAGGGTTCACGCACAACTACCGGCTCAAGAGGCTCTTTAACAGCAATCTTGTCCGTAGTTTCTTTGATTTCGACCACTTCTTTGGGTGCAATTTCTTCTACTATGTCAGTTTCCTGTTCAATATCTGCACGTGGGTCTGATTGCTCAGTTTTGATTGATTCAGCTAAGGGTTGATTCGTGCTTTTATTTGCATCGGTTTTTGGGGTTTGTTCTGTGGTAGCAACATCTTCGTCAGACTGTTCATAGCTGTCGGTATCAACTGACTGAGATATGGTAGTGCTAGCACTAGAGGCTGACGACTGATTGGTCGTGGTTGTGGCTGGTGTCTCTAGTTGTGGGGTGGTTGTACTGTCTTGAGTTGTAGTTATGGTGCCAGTCTCATCTAGTGGTTCTGCTTCTAAAACAGTTTCGTCTATCTGGTCAGCCGCATTAATTGTTGCGAAATAACCAAGCGAATAAGTAGTGGCTTTTGTCGTGTTCTGATGCTTGACTGTAACCATAAGCTCGTACTGGTTGGCCGGTAATTCAGCTGGGTCAACATAGATTTCGTACTTATTATTCCCAATTGACTCCAGCGTGAGTTCAGTTTTTACACTTCCAACATCAGCTACGTGTCGCACATACGCAGTAACTGTCTGTATGGACGAAAACTCGACGGGTATGTCTAGAGGATTCTCGATTATGTCTGGGATATCTGCTAACAGCTCGACATAGTGGTTAGTGGCTGTGCCAGGCTCGGCAGTGGCATTAACCGCACTACTGACTTGCGCAACATTACAAATATCATCAGCACATACGGTGGTAAGGGTCTGTGCGGGGGTTGGTGCCAGTTGAGTATACGTGAACAAAGAACCAATCAATAAAAAGCAAAAACCACTCACTTTCGCAATTGTTACCATCGCTGGATAAAAATCTTTTTCAAATGTGTCTGCTAACACAAGTACCTTCTCCCGAGCGCGGATACTCATTCTGGTCGGCAACACAACAGGAGTATCGGATTTTCGTACGCGTTTTGTGGTTGGGTTTGTTGTGGTCTTGGCTTTCTTGGTTGGCTTGGTTGAGGAACTTGCCGCCGCTTTTTTAACTATTTTTTTGGGAGTTTCTGCTTTAGTCGTTTTGGTTTTAGTTGGTGTTTTTTTTGCTCTGGTCGTAGCTTTTGGTTTGACTATGCTCGCTTTCTTAACGGTTACTGGCTTCTTTTTTGGTGCAGTCGAACGTTTTTTAGGTGCCGCTGCGGTTTTTTTAACCGCCGTACTCTTTACCGGTGTGGCTGGCTTTTTTTTAGGTACAGCTTGAGAAACTGACTTGCGAGAAGTCTTTGTCATGAATACTAGTATACAAAATATTAGCGCAAATACTCAGTTTACTGTACACAGCTGCTAGCGCTTCGCGTGTTTTTCGATGGTGGCCATAAGGTCAGACAAATCAGTCATTGCTTTAACGTAAAAACCTTTGGCACCAAGCTCTGCAGCACGCCTTCTATCTTCTGAGCTGTCTTTATTTGAAAATATTATTACCGGAATTTCTGCCGTGCTTTTGTCTGCGCGTATATCTTCTAGCAGTTCAAACCCGTCCCTGCCTGGCAACATTAGATCCATGATAACGATTTGGGGACGAAACGCCTTGAGTTTATTTACAATATCTTCACCATCGTCAGCTATTTCAAATGGTACGTTTGATTTTTCGAATTTTATCGCGAGCAGATTTCGTAGCAGGGTGTCATCTTCAACGGTAAACACTCGTATACCTTCACCATCTGCTGCCACATTAGTCGTCGTCAGATTAATGACACTTGCGCCAGTATCTAACGGTACACTATCACCAAATACAACTTTCATTTTTTCTATAACTTGATGTACGTCTTCGCCGGGAACGATGTAATCTGCTGCCCCAAGCATGAGTGCGTCACCAATATGTTCTTGGTCATTTTCTACGAGCGCGAACACTGGTATTACTTTTAATGCGCTTGTCTCCCGCAGAGAGTTGAGCATGTCTCTACAATGTGAGCCGTTGTGCAGGTGGTTGAGTAGAATAAGGTCGACGTCTTTAGATTCTATCTGCTTTGAGTCGATTTCCTCACAGGTTGCTGTTGTGATGGTGGCACCATAGGTTACGAGGGCTGCTTCTATCTTAGAAATTTGATTAGTTTCGTCACCAACTACCAAGATGTGTTTTTCGGTTAGAATTGACATAGCCAAATTGTAGCACCAAATAGTCAGCTAAGTACCGATAACTCACATTTACTTTTTTGCGACAGATTCTTCAAAGTAAGCAATCTCATCACGCAAAATTGCAGCGGTTTCAAAATCAAGCATTGATACAGCCTCTTCCATTTGTCGACGTTTTTCTTTGAGCACTTTCTTGGGATTCTTTTTAAAGAGTTCCATATCTACTTTAAGTAGCGTATCGACTGTTTCATCATGCTCACTACGCATTTGGTCTGCGATGGATTTGATTTCCTTTTTGATACTTTGTGGGGTAATTCCATGCTTTGTATTATATGCAAGTTGGATTTCTCGACGGCGATGAGTTTCGGTGATCGCATACTCTAGTGCATCAGTCATCTCATCAGCATAGAGCACCACCCTACCGTCAACGTTTCTCGCTGCCCGGCCAATCGTCTGAATAAGAGCGGTTTCGCTACGCAAAAATCCAGCTTTATCAGCATCCAAGATTGCAACTAGTTCTACCTCAGGTAAATCAAGTCCTTCACGTAACAGGTTAACTCCTACTAGGCAGTCGAACTTTCCTCTTCGGAAATCTGTCAATATCTCGATCCGTTCAATTGTGTCTACGTCACTATGGATGTATTTGGTTTTCATACCTTTTTCTTCCAGAAACTCAGCCAAATCCTCAGCCATCTTTTTGGTGAGGGTCGTAGTCAATACGCGTGCCCCTCCCTGAATAACCTTTTGTGCCTCAGCAATAAAGTCTTGTACTTGTCCTGGGTAAGAAGCGGTTTGGTCAATTCCGCGCACGTCAATTACTGGATCAATTAAGCCGGTTGGACGAATGATTTGTTCAACCGGGGATACCCCAAGCTCCTTTCCTTTTGCAAGTTCAAATTTTCCTGGAGTAGCTGTTGTGTAGATGACTTGCCCAATCTGTTTTTCAAATTCATGGTACTGCAACGGACGATTATCCATGGCTGAAGGTAGCCTGAATCCATGCTCCACCAACATGTTTTTGCGCGATCGGTCACCAGCGTACATCCCGTTTAATTGGGGAATTGTTACGTGCGACTCATCGATGATAGTCAAGAAATCTGGTGTGCCGTCAGCATTATGCGGAAAGTATGACAGCAGGGTAAACGGTGCTTCACCCGGTTTACGTCGGTCAAAGTGTCGCGAGTAGTTTTCAATACCACTACAAAAACCTATCTCACTCATCATAGCAATATCTTGGTCAGTCCGACGCTTGAGTCGTTCTGCTTCCAGTAGCTTGTCGTCCTGCTTGCGGAAATACTTGAGTTGTTCGCTCAACTCAAGCTTGATATCTTCGATTGCTACTTTTCGTTCATCTTCTGGAGTCACAAAGTGTTTCGCTGGAAACAAGAAAAATACTTCAGGCTCAGAGATAATCTCGCGGGTGACACCGTCTATCTTGGTGATAGCAGAAATTTTGTTGCCACTGAAGTTGAGCCGGTAGACGGCTCGTTCGTTGGTGGGCATAATTTCGATAGTATTCCCGACCGCACGAAAGTGAGCTGGGGTTAGGTCGGCGTTAGTGCGCTCAAAGTACATATCGACTAGGGTACGGAGCATCTCGGTACGAGTGGTTTCAAAGCCACGCTCAAACTTTAAATGCTTTTTGAGGTACTGTTCCGGTGATCCAAGACCATAAATACACGACACCGAAGCTACAATAATCACATCGTCTCTGGTGAGGAGTGCTTGGGTACTGGCGTGGCGTAGTCGATCTATTTCTTCGTTAATCTGCGATTCTTTCTCGATATACGTATCACTGGTTGGCATGTAGGCCTCTGGCTGATAGTAGTCGTAGTAGGACACAAAATAGTGCACTGCGTTATGCGGGAAGAAGTCGCGATACTCTTGGGCCAGCTGCGCCGCCAAAGTTTTATTGTGCGCAATCACTAAGGTTGGTTTCTGTATGTTTTGAATTACATTGGCTGCAGTAAAGGTTTTTCCGGATCCAGTCACCCCTAACAGGGTCTGGTGTGAGACACCATCTTTAATACCCTTAATCAGTGTCTTTATAGCTTTAGGCTGGTCACCAGCCGGAGTCTTTTCGGTAGAGATTTTAAATTTCACTTTACAACTATACCGTGTATAGAGATATAAAAAAAGCCACCGAGAGTTCTTTGGCTTATGGGCTATCTAGTGGTCGAAGGACTAACTTATCGAGCTCGGCGGCTGTATAGCCCAATCGTTTTTGCTGAAGATTGCTCAACCAGATCAGTTCCTGGTGTGCATAGTCGATTTCTTTTGCCATTTTCGCAACCGAATTGATTGTTTGCCACAACTTCATTCCTGACTTCCTACGTCTTTTCTCGGACGTAATTTTAAGAGGTCGGTGTTCATTATCCCTACGATCATTGATCTTGACCACTACGGTCCTGGCACCACCAGATCGTATTTTACAATCTGACTCAGCTACCTCATCACGGAATGACAACAATTTCCACTCTGGACTGCGCGACATCCGATTGATCTCTAGTGCCATCTGGGGACTGTAACGTCGACTGTTATGTCGGTAGTTGAAAGTCTCCCCATGATCGTCTTTCATGTCGTGTGACCAAGCCAGCGCACTCATTAAGTAGTCGCCGGTCCAACCGTCGATCAGTAGTGATGTCTGTATGAATTGCTGATGAGATGATGCTGGATCGCCGTTACGGCGATGAAGACCTCGACTTACACGAATCAGATCTTGACGATGTTTGAGCACTTCGGAGATCTGGTAGTCGTTCCAGGTAGTAACTTTCCTAATCAGCCCTTCTAACCGATGTTTACGCTTGTATTGAAACGCTCGTCTACGGAGCGTCATGATGTCTTGTTGATGCATCTTCAGCTCCTTTCTAGAGCAAAGTTGTAAAATAACTTACACTTTAAATATGCCAAATTATTCAATAATGTCAATGTGTTGCCATTGCTGAGTTCAGACGTGTAGCAACTTTTTATACATTTGTAACGTAAGTAAATTAAAAACGAACACTATTGACAAGTTTTTCAATCGCTTAAGGCTGGTAGCCGGCAGGTGTCTTGTCGGTAAAGATTTAAAATTTCATGGGAAAATACTGTTATGTCACATATAAAACGCGTGCCAAGACTGGGCAGCATAGTAAACCACTAGTCTAGATTGTTATCCACAGGCATATACCCTATTTTTGTAATTTTAACACCGTGTGTGCCTAACTTAATTTGTTACGATTAAATTGTTGAAGTACTCCATTGTACGACGTCGCGAGTCAACAACAAAAACGCCCGCATAAGCGGGTCAGTCAGATTGAGATGGTGAACCTCCTTAAACGTGACTCTGAGAACTTGCAATTCTCGCTATTGAGTAAGTGAATCGTGCACGATTCTTCAATCAACTTAACGTTAAGTATTCTTTACTGGCAGATCCACATGTGCGGGCGTTTCCTTACTCATTTTTTATAACTGATATCTAGTGATACTTTGCAACTAATACACTTTTTTAACTCAATAAAATCTCTCCTCGCAATCTTTTAGTGAAATTCACGATGTAATACAAGTTATGCAGACTTGCTAGGTGTGGGCCGAGCATTTCTCCGGCTCGAAATAAGTGCGCCAAGTAGGCCTTGGTGTAGTGCTGACAGACGTAACAATCACAACTTTCGTCCGGTTTACTAAAATCACGAGTATACTTGGCATTTTTGAGGTTGATGCGTTTATGGCCGTCAGCCGTTCGTTCGTAGATTGTCCCAGTGCGGGCGATTCTGGTCGGTGCAACACAGTCGAAGGTATCACAGCCGAGTGCTACCCCTTCTACGATATCCCGCGGTTCGCCGATCCCCAGCAAGTGACGCGGCTTGTCTTCAGGTAATATCTCATTTACCACTCTGATAGCATCTCCCATGTCATCTTTTGTAAAGCTACCTCCGATTCCATATCCGTCAAAATCCATGGCGGCGAGGACTTTGGCACTCTCTGACCGCAAATCAAGGTGGCGACCACCTTGCACTACACCGTAAATCCCTTGTTTTTTGAGTGCATCATAATTTTGCTTATGCGCGAGCACACTGCGTTTTGCCCAACGGTGCGTTCGGTCCATTGCTTCGATTTGATAGTCTTTGTCCGCGGTTGGGCTGGTACATTCATCAAAGGCAATAATGATGTCAGCGCCAATATTGTGCTGGATTTCGATTGAACGCTCGGCAGTGAAGCGATGCATGCTACCGTCGATATGCGAGGTAAAAGTCACCCCATCTTCATCAATGACACATAATTTACCATGTTGGCTGGCCACTTCCTTACTATAAACATTGAGACCTGCGTTCACTGCGGCTTGTTCGGCTTCCGCTGCATTTTGGGCAAACTTGGTGACTCCTTTACCAAAGGCAGCCCCGAGGCTAAATACTTGAAACCCTCCACTGTCGGTAATGGTTGGTAGATCCCAATTTGAGAATGTATGTAACCCCCCTGCTTCTTTAACCACATCATCACCCGGTTGTAGAAATAAGTGGTAGGTATTAGCTAATGCTACTTGATTACCGACGTATTGCGCCATATCTTCAGGTTTGATACTTTTAACTGTACCTTTAGTACCAACCACAACAAAAGCCGGGGTTTCTATCTCGCCGTGTGGGGTATGAATCACCCCAGCACGACCAAGAGTGCCGGCCTGGCGTTTTATAATTTCGAATGTGACAGGCGCTTTTGACATAATAGTCTACTGATAGTGTAAGTTAGGTTAAGCATTCAAACAGTAGTGTTTTGGAGTACTCATATGTATATAGCTCAAATAGCAGCCATACATTTGTTAGACAGGAGATTTACTTAATTTCCAGTAGTTCAATTGAGAAGATTAGTGTGGCGCCACCTGGAATTGGTCCTATGCCGGTAGCGCCATAGCCTTTTTCTGGTGGAATCACCAAAATACGTTCGCCACCGACCTGCATACCTACCAATCCTTCTTCCCAACCCTCGATAACCTGACCACCACCCACTTCGAATTCAAACGCACTACCTCGCGTACGCGAATTATCGAATTCTGTTCCATCTTGTAAACGTCCTGCGTAATGGACTGACACAACGTCACCCATTTGCACTTCATCCCCAGTTCCGATTTTTATGTCATCAATGACCATACGTTCTAATTTACCTGAATCGTTTGTTGCTTCTACTATAGCATCTCGTTGCGCTGCTCGATCGTTATCCGTATCTCCGACAACTACAACTCCTGCATCGGCTACCGATGCTGTCTGCGGTGCATCAAGATTATTAAAATCTATTCTCGTTTGTATTAAAAAGACAGCCATAGACATCAATCCAACACACACTCCTGCTGCTACTATTTCAAACTTACTAAACATATCAATTTATTATTTTTCTCATAATAGCTATCTCAGAGAGAATTGCAACTATTC
>Ga0306900_1000690_pt1 | contig 13618 bp, 15 predicted proteins | sample AntRauMFilla3765_FD_190416 | JGI IMG/M metagenome (GOLD analysis project Ga0306900, IMG submission 190416) | Saline lake microbial communities from Rauer Islands, Antarctica - Metagenome Filla 3 #765 (v2) (version 2) | ecosystem: Environmental > Aquatic > Non-marine Saline and Alkaline > Saline ... | reverse complement strand
AAATGTAGTAGTCCAGTCAAATTCAGTATTATCACCTAAATCTAACCAGTCATTAGAACCCTGAAAATCAAAACCTTCACCATGTTTACCTGTAGATGAAGTAATAGTTCCTGTATCACTGGCTGAAATATTACCTGCACTGTCTACAGCACTAGCAGGGCTACCTTCCATGTGATAGACAGCAGCGTAGTCAGACCATACTGTGTTACGTCCATTAGTTGCACTTACTGCTGGCTCTGTCGCTACTGCATTTCCGTAGTAAATATAAAAGTCAGTATCAGTAGAAGAAGACAATGAAGGTGCTTTAAAGTGCAGTTCACCTGTTTCTAAGCCTGTATCAATACCTACTACATCACGTGCTAGTTCTGTAGTACCGTTAGCAGCTGCAATTCTAATATCTGAACCGTCAGACTTAACACCTGAAAAGAAGTCAGAACCTAAGTCTGCCAAATCTAAATATACTGGAAAATCAGTCAGGGTTGCGTCTACCTGTGAAGACTGAATAGTTATCTTTTTTCTATAAGTCCAGTCAGAAAATGGTGCAGGGTGTGGTGTTGCCATATTAAACTATTGTTATATTACCCATGCTGCTAATTACCACCCACTCGGTGTTAGCCACGACGCAAACAATTTCTACTCCATCGTATGTTCCTGTAGAAGCCAGTGAACCGCCTGTTCCTGTTGTTGTATCAGTTCCCAAGAAGTGAATTATCTGACTGGCGTTTTGAGCAATAAGCCAGCCACCCGCCCCTTTACCAGTGACTCGAACCACGTCACCCACTGCGGCTGTTGTTGGTAACGTAATGGTTACTAAGCCAGCGTTGTTAGCAATGTAGCCAGCGTTAACTGAGGCTGCTTGGGTTGTGCCTGTTACCTCGTTCCAAGTGATACCTCCACCTCCACCTCCAGAGTTAGCATCAACGTAGGCTTTTACAGACTGCTGGGTAGGAACCTTTGTATCACTATCTGATACGAGAGTGTCCTCATCAAGCACCCAAGAGGTAGCCGAAACATTTGTAGTGGCATCTGTGATTACCGATTCACTAGAAAGTTCGTTCTCTTGATATGCAACTGTAATCTCATCGGAGCTTTGTGGTGCTGTAACGAAATCAAAGGTACCTGAAGCTGGTGTTGTCTCTGTCCAGTCCTCTGATGAACCCTGTGTAAGTAGCTGACCATTAAGGTACACGCTTAGAGTCCCTGTTGTGTATGCACCCGAAGAAACAGTGAAGGTAGTGTTGGTACCGTCTAGTGTTCCCGAAAGAACACCGTGTGTATCAGACGTTCCACCAGACTGGTCTATCGATTCATTATTAAAATATGTATTTCCTCCTCCACCTCCATCCTGCCACCCTTTATTACCAGTACCATCAGTTCCGTATACTTTATTATTACCTGGACTAACCTCATCACTTTCAAGCTTGATACCAGAAGCATCGCTGGTTACTGACATCTGGCTGATAACATCACCCTGAATGTCCTGTCCGGATATGGTTAGGTCTACTGTAGGTGTATCAGTAACTGTTGCAGCACTGTGTCGGTCGGATGTGTTAGCAGCTACATCTGTATTATTAGAAACCTCAGTATCAAAGTCACTTATCTCAGAAGCTGTATGATTATGAGAAGCTGCGGCTAGTCCTGCCTCTGCGGCTGTTTGGTTAATGAACTCACCTGAAGTAGTGTCGTAAGCCAGCACCTCATCGTCACTGACGGAAGTAATAGTAACGTCAGTAATGTCAGCTATGGCTGGGTTAGAACCTCCAGCAGGCTTAGATTCCAGTACCCAGTCGTTTCCTGATGAGCGGTAGACCATTATGTCGCCGTCAGAAGGGCTAGCTACGCTAGCGTCAACATCAGTCAGGTCGGATAGAGCAGATGCTCCACCACCAGTACCTGATCCTAAGTTAGACCATGCACCACCGTCATTCTTAAACTGCATCGTTCCGCTGTCGTCACGAAGTCCATAACCAGGAGAACCATACAAATCACCAAAATTAATATAAACATCGGAGGTGAGTTTTATACCTACATCATCGTTAGGAGTTATGTAGGTTCCTCCAATCTTGTACCATTGTTCTGGATGATAAGCCATGATTAATTTCTGTCTTTATACTGCTTATATTGTACCCCCATTGCATTAAATTGCATAACAAGGAACTCTTCTTTGTTACGCAGGTACTGACTCCAGTCCTGATTTTTATCAATAGCGTCCTGGCTCTCCTTAAGTTCCTGTCTTATATCTAATAATTCAGACTCAAGTTTACTCTTTTTTGCCTCCGCCTCTTTAACTGCATCGTTGACTGCATACAGCTTCTGTTCTTGGTTTAATTTCTCTTTCTGGCACTTGAGTTTCTGGTCAAGATTCTCCTCCATTGATTTAACAGCCTTTTTCTTAGACTCTTTAATAGCATCAATATCCGTATTAAGATTCTTTTTTTTATCCTCAAGATACGAGATATCAGCTTTTAACTGCTCGATAGTATTACTGTACTCATCTTTCTTTTTGTTAAAAAAAACCTTCAACTCACCAATATCATTGGAAATACTTTTTTTAGTACTTAAAATTTCCTCTAATTCTTGTTCGGCTTGATCTCTGTCAGAAATCACCTTCCCAGTTATAATGACTTCTTTCTTGAGTTCAGTCTTAGCATCATCAAGATTATTCCTAACAGAAGTAAGCTCTTCCATAGCATTCTTCTTTTTTTCAGCAATGCTGTTTAGCTCTTTGGTGTATGTGGAAAAAGCAGAGCGCACATTCTATATACTTTTACCAGCGTAGAGTCTAACAGAGACATCGACAGTGCCGCTTACATCTTCTACCTTTACACAGAACCACTTCAACTCATCTACGTTAACCAAATAACCTTGCACATGAGTAGCGCTTGCCCCAACAGCAATACCCGTACTATTGTCGTCGGTATTGTCATTTGAGTAATCCTTGGTAGCAAGACCAAAATACGGATTATCAAGAGCTACAGCTGAGGAGAAATCTGGAGCTTCTGGTGAAAAGGATCCGTAAGCTCGAACTGTAAACCCACTAGCTGAAACAGTGGTTCCTTCAACTTGAATGTGAATATGTTCAAGACCTGTAAGGTCTTCTAGTGCTGAAGTAGTGTCAGCATTAGCATTACTTATTATTTCTTTTGTGATTGGTGCCATTCCCATATAACTACATTATACACCGTGATTGAAAAAAGTCTACATTGATGTGTATATAACTAAAAAGAGAGCCGTAAAGCTCTCTTAATAGAGTACAGACTTCCTTTTTAACTATAAGGTTAGCTTCCAGAAGAGTCTGACTGTACCATACCAATTCCTGAAATGATAACAAATCGGTAACCAGCTTTGGCTCCCCATTTTGCATTTCGTGTCATTTCCTGGTCGTCAACAACAGTTGGCACTGTCTTGATACCGTAACGTTCACAGTAACGAGCATCAACACCATCAGTTCCAAATCGTCCAAGAATCCACTTGTCCTTCTTTGCAGCATCGTAGTCTCCATTTGCATCAGAGTCTAGACCTGGAAGGATTACAATTCGGCGACTTGGTAGTGCGTTGATAACGTTCGGGTTGTCCTGACCAAGTTCTGTGCTAGAACCGTAAATCTGTGTAGCATTGTACACAAGAGTTGAGTCGTCAGTGATGACCAATGTGTTCGGAACAATTCGCTTCTGCGCTCCGTAACCGTCAAATACTTCAGTCTTAAACATGTTCTCAGCAGCCAAGATACCTCCCTTAGAAAGAGAAGGATTGGATGGAATAATGTTAGAGAAAGTAGTAGATGAGTGAGGAAGTGTGTGAGCTGAATTGAAGATTGAAAGACCATCAATTCCAGTTGTATCCACTGTCTCACCATCACGGTCTACGTAAGATGAAGCTGTACCGTAAGATAGGCGAAGCACACCATCAAGGTAGCGACGCTCAAAGAGCATACGAGTAAGGTTCATCATGTTCTGAATAACGTTGCGGTGGCGGTTTGCGTTCATTAGAGAACGTTCAGTTGCCACGTAAGCAACACCGTAGTCATCGTAGGAGAAGTTGAATGTACGACCAATACCAAATCTAGTGGTCTTTGGTGAAGTACCTTCTCGCTGTCGATAACCGTAAGTTTCGAGCGTTAGCTCAGTAATGGTTTTGAATTCCCCATCACCATTGAATGGGTCACGCTGGAAGAGAGACATAAGACGACTGTTGAACTGCTCTCCAAGGTCTTGGAGGCGGTCATCTTTTTCGATCATGCGTCGCTGAAGGTCGTACAGCTCAGGAGCTGTCGCAGTTGCCAGGTTAGGCACGTCTCGTCCACCTGTGTTACCTGTAGGGTTAATAACAGACATAGGTAAATTAAATTAGGTTAATAAATAACAATCTAGTTAGTTGGATTAATTCCCAACTTCAGTAGGCTGATGTGTCTTAAGAGTAACCACAACTTGGTCATCTTGAAGAACTTCATCGATGACAACGAGAGCGTTCTCTCCAGCTGCAAGAGCAGCGGAATTTACTGTCTCAGCATCGTCTAGTCCCAGTTCGTCTCCTCGGTCAACTCCTGTAGCGCTATCGATATCCATGATAAAGCGGTCACTCGGACGAGCTTCGTCAATGGCTTTTAGGCTGGTGTCAGCGTAGTCATCGTCTGAAGACGTAACTTTCTGAAGACCAATACCGATTACAAAAGTGGAATCTGAAGTAGCTGGAGTGATGTTCCCATCACTATCGTAGGTCACAAGACCTTGACCAGAGAAAGCTGTTGAAGCTGCCTTTGGCTTATACTGCAAGTTCACACCTGGAGTGCCGGTCGAAATATTGAATCGTTTAGCTGCCATAATTTGATGCAGATTAAAATTAGTAATATAGTTCGTCCTCTATATTCGCCAAGAGGTCGCGTAATCTACCATTCTATTTCGGGTGGTGGCGTCACACGTAATATAAATATACCACACCTTAAAAAGTGTGGCAATTTAATATGTGGATAAATCCACCAGCATTAGGCTTTTTTCTAAAAACTATTCAGCAGAATCGTCTTTGTTGGCATCGCTAACATTATTGTACTTATCCCAAATATCCTTTGAAGAAACTTCATTGTAGTTTTTCTTTCCAATTGCATCCATCGCAATGATTCTTTCAGCTTCGTGAAAAGACTGAGTAGCATTGTCGATCATCTGTTCTGCAATAGAAGTATGTTTCTTCAACACTGACACAAGGGGAGTGGGTACATCAGCATCGGCAATCTCTTGAGTAATAGTACTCTGAATAGCTTGAGCGTGCTTAGATAAGGTTCCTTTATCAAGATACTCTTCAATATCCTCAGGAGTTACCTGGGCAATGGCAATAAGAACTGTGTTCGCAAGCTTATTCATTGCACTTTTAACTTGTTTCTTGCCACTTTCTGACAAAGTACCGTCTTCATTTGTGTCAATATTAATCATATTTATTTATCTTTACGTGTCATTCTCTTGATAATACCTTCTTTCTTCTCTTCCCCTTTCACTTCTTTCTTCTCTTCCCCTTTCACTTCTTTCTTCTCTTCCCCTTTCACTTCTTTCTTCTCTTCTTTATTAGCACCAAATTCTCTCTTGAACTGCTGGGATGAGAATGTTAGGAATGTTCCATCTTCTAGGTTTACCTTGTAGCTTTTATTCTCTTCGTTGAAATTAAAGCTTACAATAGTTTTTCCCTTGTACTTATCTCCAACTTTTATTTTATAAGGCATAAAACTAAATAATTAATTAACAATAGACCTATTTACTCAGAACTGACTCATGCAACTCATGCTTTTCACCATCAATTTCGATAGTGTAGTAACGAGTTCGCTTCCTGACAACCTGCTTTACAAGTGGACCTGAAGACTGCTCATCACCTTCCTTACTAACAATATTAGAAGGGTCTCTCCGTCTTACAACACCTAGCTCATTAACCGTTTCCGTCTCCACTTTGGAAGCACCTGTCTTGTCATTTACATCAACGAAATCAAATCGCTTCTTCTCTAGATTCAAATAGTCACTCTTGCTAGTACTTCCATAAGGTACGGTAGCTTTTTCCCCAGTAAGAGTTTCAAGCTCGCAATCGATACTAGTAATAACCATATTACCGTTCTCGTCCTTCTCCTCTTTTTCAATAAGCTTTGTCTTCACAATAGGAGCGCCTTCGTAACAACGAAGATTGGCTCCCTCTGGGGCTACACGGTCAAAATCATCAGGATCATAAGCTTCTTGAGCGCTATCATTCTGAATGTCTTTCTGCATAATTGTGTCGACCTTGTTCTTCAGGTCATTGAAGTTCTTCTTCAATTCTTCATTCTCTGCCTTGAGCTGAGCATTCTGTTTCTCAGCGAGGTCAGAGCCTTTGCTAGATGAATTAACCACATCGTTCTCCGTTTTACTGTCTGAACTTTTTTTACTTTCTGCCATGGTTTATTATTATTTATCTTTATTACTAATCATATCCTCAACATTATCCCCATCTCTGTCTGAAGATGATGAGTTTATACCAGCAACATGTGAGGCGTAATCGACCAAGCCATCTACGTTAGTCTTGTCTTCAGCATTATCTTTTTCCTTAGGTGCCTCTCCCTTTGTTACTGAATCTCCTGGATTAAATGGTGTGATATCGCGCCCCATCTCATTGAGAGCCAGAACGTGAGATTCCGATAAAGCGTTGTTTAGTTCCTCTGTGCTAAGTGTCTCACCGCCAATCCTGTCGTAGTGCTTTCGTAGCGCCTCGGCATACTCCTCATCATCGCCAGCAGCCTTCTCTATAGCTTCGTCACGCATACTTTCATATGCTTCCTTACGTTCATTCCTTTCATTCTCAACCTCCTCTCCTCGGCGCTCTAATTCGTCCTTAGCACTTTTATACTGACCTTTTAACTGCTCATGTCGGGTAGACAGTTTTTCATAATCCTTCTTTTCAGTATAATTCTCCTCGATTTCATCTTTAGGAACAGAGTTCTCAAGTTTCTCTGAAAACTCTTCCTCCACTTCCTTCTTAGCACTCTCAACTTTCTCCTCCACCTCATCCTCAGAAAAAGCTTCTATCTCCTCCCCCTCGATGGTGTAATACTTTCCCATTATTGTTTCTTATTATTAATAATAACGTCATCACCTTCCGACTCCTCATCAGGCTCATTATCAACACCACCGGAAGCAGCTATAATTCGCTGCTCCAGCATATTAAGTGCACTAATGAATCCGCGGTAGTAGTAAATGCTTTTATCATTCAAACGTTCATCCTTCAGCATTTTGTCAGCTGCTACCGAACGATACGAATCCATTAGATTACTGAAATGTTCCCCTTCGCCGTTAGAACCAAGAAGGCTGCTTGCCCACTGGTTAAAACGTTTTCTGTATTTAGGGGTATTGCCGTAATAGGAGTAAAGATATTCATCGGTATTCTCCCTAATCTGAATAAGGGTTCCGTTGAGTATGTTCAATGTCGTATCTGTTTTTTTACCTGAATTATCTTTTTCCATGTACTGATTATACACACTGATTCATATATACAAAATGAAAAAGTGATATAAACTAATAAATACTAGGAATTCCAAGCAATATAATTAAAATACATATAATAAGAGCTGGAATGGTCTGGGAAAGCGGAAAGTTTGGTGATCTTTGACTTGCTTTATTAGGAAACAGAACCGCCAATATATGAATACTGGCACAAACACCGAGGAACCAAGCAAAAGTGTAGACAAAAATCCAAATAACTTCTAAAAGGAATATTAAAGTAGACATAATTGTTTATTTTTGTTTATTATTGACAATAATTAGATATTAGCAGTCTTATTGCTGTAATGCAACACTTGATGGTGGTGTAGCAGAAGCTGGGTTCATGCCGCCACTAATTCCAACTTGGTTATTAGCACCGCCTCCACCGTTGAATGGGTTAGGTAATGTAGCCCCCTGTTCTCCACCTTGAGGTATCATCCCCATATCACCATCTGTCGGGGTAAACCAATCGTCGTATACATCATCACGAGACTTAGCGAATCGCTGCTTAGCCTTTTCCATATCAATAGCCTGTGGTCCGAACATGTTTATTGCAGTAGCGATATCGTTATCTGCCAACTGTCGCTGGATAGCATCAACATCACGCTCCTCAGGTTTAACGCTGAAGTAGAAAAGGGTACGCATGAAGTCATACTCATCAGGATTCAGATAGGTATAACGGACTTTCTTCCCCTTATTTTTTTCCTCTCGATCCTCTTTACTCATTACATCAAAACCATTGAAATCCTCAAACTTACCTAATTTAATATTAGAATCATACGGTCCACTAGAGTTTTCTCGCTCAACCGTGAATGATTTGTAAACATCTGCCACACCATTCGCAACCTTCTGAGATTTAGAACCTTTCATTTTTCCATCGTAGTCATATCGAGAGTACCAGTAAGGAATGATACTGTTTCGCAGCCTTATCTCAGCACGACGCATCTCATACCTAATAATACCGTCAGTCAGTGCGCCAAGCTTAAGTAACTGAGCTTTCTTGTTCTCAGTAAACTGTTTTGCACTCTGGTACTGATTAACTGTCTCACCTGAAAACTCTCTTGTCATCGTCTTCTCGTCTATCTCTCGTTTTAGCATCTGCACAAAAGAAGCTTCTCCCGAAGAGATACCCTGAATCATTTGTTCTGGCAGAAGGGAGAATAACGTGTTGGCTCTAATGTCTGGTATCACATTACCAGGCTGTAGCATGTCAGGAGTTATCTGAATCCCTGAGTTATTTCCGAGTGGGGGTTTTATGCTTCTGTTAGCTTTCTCAACCAAGAACTTCCAGAAGAAGTCTAGGCTTTCTTGGTCAAATTGAGTTTTAGACGGGAATCCCTTTGAATAGAAGAAGTTAGGAATTCTCTCAAGGTGTCCATCCGCAATCGGGTACTCTCCGCTCTGCGCCCATGAAGTCAGTGGAAATCCGCTAACTTTATACTGACCGTCTTCATTCTGTCCCTTTTCCATTATCGGAAGCATTGCAACCCCATTCAAATAAATAGCTAACTCATTACCATACGGAAGTGAACGCATAAAGTATGTTACTAAAATCTCTCCCTCCTCCATGTCGCCAGTCACCGAAAAGTTCTCTCTGTACTGAGTAAATGCGTCTGTTCCATCCGGATAGGTAACTACACCGCTTCGCTTCGGTACATACTCCCACCTGTCCCAATCACCAAACATTGTCTTCGCCTCCGCCTCTGACATAATCCGAGAAATGGCAATAAACGGCTGCTTTTCAATTCGAGGCTCATAGATATCTCCCACCAGAACCATACGTGGATCTAGCTCAACAGTTCTGAAGTTTACGTTCTTACGTCGTGGTCGGTCATCCCAGTCAACATCCAAATTGCCAATCTTATTTAGGCTCACTTTACTCTTAACGTTATGCATCGGAAAGTCCTGTGTCTCCATTGTAAAGAAAGTACCGTGTGCACAAATCCCTCTATATGTAGAAGAACGGTTATTCTGCCAGTTCTCCATCTTGTCAGCCTTGTATATTAAATCACTGCTCGCATCACCCAACTCTTTCAAAATAGTATCATCCTTATCAAAAGCCATAACCTTAGCCGCAAAGTTATATGACTGCGCTACCGCTACCGCCGTAGTAGTCTTCTCTCGCGTAAGACCTGACTTGATTCTAATATCCGTATCGTCTTTAGCAGGAGGCACATAAGCAAGATCCAACTTTTCCTCTCGGTCAGTCTTCTCTGTGTACCCCATGTCGTTAAACTCAGTCCACTCCTTCTCTCGCTTTTCGTAAGCACCACGAACTAAGCGCATAACCCCAGTATGATATTGAAGCTCCGCTTTTGAGTAATCAATAACCTTTTCGTCCCCAACGGGATTACTTGTAGCCATTGCATCCTCCTTATCTGGTTGTTTTGGTTCCTTAGCCATTTGTAACTCTATGGTATCATACTAAACTTATCAAAAGAATTTTTCCCTCCATTCTCAGGTCTCACCTGTTTCATCCGCTGCCTTCCTCCAAGATTAAATAATCCATCTATTATATTGGCATAATCATTACCAAAAGACAAGATTAACCCATCGACAACGTCAGGGCTTGGGTATCCCTCCTTTTTCATTTTCTGTTTCCCCATTATCTGCAACTTACCTGTTCCTGTTTTTTTGGCACGGATAGTTTTTAACTCACGCTCAAATGCATCCGACCAAATTATCTTTCCTCCGTTAGTCCCCCATATTCTCAATGCGTCATAAAACAACGCCCTCTTATTAATGTATCGGTTTTTATACTCATCCTCATCACAGGCATCTCCTAAATTAATTGGAGATATAACCCTACGCTCATTACGGGGAGAATCCTCCATCACCTGCATACCGACATCGTGTCCAATGCCAAACGCATCCACCATCACATCGAAAGGAGCCAGCCCCGTCGACTTATCTATCTCCCCATGTATCGCCGCTGATACAGAACGAGAGGTTGATGACTGCTGTGAGAACACCTGCCTAGCCCAACGATAGGACCGCAGTACCCCCGCTGTCTTATCACTTCCGCTCCCTGCAACGTCAACCCCAAGCGCCAACCGACCAGAAGACAAGTCGGGATCATCATTCGTCTCCTCCTCCTTAACCAGCACCTTGTCAATCCAGTCATCCGAAAAGAAGCGCCACCATATCTCGCCGTCCTCAGATGCCTTAGGGAAATCACCTATCACCGAAATCTTATACTCATTGGAAAGAACCCCATACTTCTCCCTAGACTCCTGCTCTATTTTCCAGTCAAAGATAGGTGACTCCAGCCCATTGAAATGAAGCGTCACAATATTCTCCCGACCCTCATGGAAGGCATCATAATACTCCCCCTCCAACCGAGTAGGGTTAGAAATAGCCACCAACAATGGATGCGGCGCCGTCATCGTCATAAAGAAGTTACTCCACACCTCATCTGGCACAGCGCTTGCTTCCTCAACTAGACCCAGCTGATATGGTGCGTGAAACCCAGCCATCGCCTCGGGGTTCTCCTTCGTGCTAGTACGTGCTCTTGCCCAGCGACTTCCTGGCGCTTCTTTTAGTCGAATGTACTCGCTCTGCCACTCAAACGCGTCCTTAAACGGCTCATTCATTCGAGATAATATCCCGTTAGCCTCAGACCACAACGCATCCTTCAACTGACCAGCTGAACTGGAGGTAGCTGCCGCTTTAGACTCTGGGAAACAGTATAAAAAGTAAAATATAAGGATAGCTGCTACAAAAGATTTCCCCGCTCCTCTGGCTGACCTAACGAATATCTGCCAAGACCAAGAAGGGTCGACAATACACCTCTGCACGGCAATCATAAGAAGGGTCTGCTGCCACGTTAGCTGATGTCTCCCTTCATGCTCCTTAAACATCTTCATCTCCAACCCTGCGGCTATCTCCGAAAACTCTCTTGGTGTCTTTGCGTGGTGAAGCTCAATCATCTTGTGCCGATACTCCTTCTTAATTGGCTGTGGCGAGATGTCGAGGGCATCCTTCATCCAAGAAAAAGGGTCTTCTTGGTAGGAAGCCATGAGGTCTACCATTTTTTCATTGCTATCTGATTTTGACATATATTACGTAAGTCTAGTCCTCATCTTCACCGAAAAGTAGTGAAGACGGTATCGCCTGACCTGAGTTCACAAGATCCTTGAATTCTTCATTACGCCGGTTCTTGTTCCTTTCAGCGGCTTTTTCGGCGAGGTCTTCAATAATGCGTACTTCCTGAGATACTTTAACTTCGTTGGTAGGTTTACCAGCCGACCGAGCAATCAGAGACTCCCAGAATCGATGGTCGGGGCTTTCCTGCTGAAGGATGAAGAGTCCTGTTTTTTCATCCTCATCTCCAACATAGTTGCCAAAATTGTTGCCGTGTTCAGATATCCAGTTGAGAGCTGACTCGATTCTTTCGGGGGTAGGATTTTTTAGAGGCACATACTTATGGTGTCCTGAGTTGGTGACTTGTAATTCAAGGATAAAGGTTCTGCCTAAGGATGCTGCTAAGGCTACGGATTTTAGGCTGCTAAGGTTGCTTTCCGTAAAAATATCTAGTTCTTTCTTTGAGTTTTTACTCATATTATGTATGAATAATAACACATCTTTTTACATAGTCTATATATACCCATCCGTCATGTCTTATTTTCTTGTTATATGACATAGTTTTTAGCATTTGTCAACGTAAGGGGGATCAAAAAACTGCGGCAGATAGTCGGGGTGGGACCCCTATATACAACGTACCCGTGCGTGATTTTTAACCTACCCGTACCCGCAGCCAGCAGGAAGCAGCAGCAGGAAGCAGCAGCAGGAAGCAGCAGCAGCAGCAGGAAGCAGCCGTGTCACGGCGTTTTACAATTGACATACAGCAGTAAATGTATTGCAACTGTTTTAATGATTGACATTGTATCTATACTAGATTACAGTGTAGTAGTGGTAAGGAAAAGAGGTTATCAACTAGCAATATAAAACATGAATAAAACATATGAAAGGGTTGGAGATACAGGATATGTAGAGTGTAACGGCTTAAAGGTGTCTGTAAAAATAACAGACTACAAGAATAGTTATGGCAAAGACCGTTTCGAGGTAACTCCATTACAAGGCAGCGGTAGAGTGTGGATTGAGAATGTTACAAGCTAGTACAGCGTTATAAAGGTAGCTGTGGAGGAAAGTGGATAGCTGGAGAGAAGGAACGCAGTAGCAACCTATTAATCAATAATAATAATATAAAAACATGCAATCCAATGATGAGATAAACAAATATTTACTGCGAAAATGTACGTGTAAAAAATGTGGAGGTCACGTAGTTCTTTTTAACTACATACAAAAAGGAACTTCCGTCGAGCATAAGAAAGGTGATTGTAAAAAAACCACCCGCATTTAAGTCAACGCTAGTACACCCGTAGCAGGGCTTTTCACGAGCCTTGTCACGGTTGCGAAAGCGACCTATTAACAACTAACACATATATAACATGCAAAAAACAACAAAGAGAAAAGAGGAAAGAGAACAACAAAGAGAACAACAAAGAGAAGAGATGTTACAAGTACTGGAGAGATTCGAGGAAGCGGAGAATCACGGCAAGAACGGCGATAACTGGTGGAACCCAGTGGCATACCGTATCGCTTACAAAATAAAAATGAAGAGTTGGCCATCATGCGAGGAGATGCGGAAAGTATTATCACCAATACAAAATGAATATTACAGCGACGAGGTACTGTATCATCTGATGGATTCCGAGCAAGTAGATGAGCTTAGACGTTTTATTTATGAAACTAAGGATAGGTACAACAAAAAAATATCCATAACTATAGCAGGTAGAAGCGGTGGATGGATGGAGGTTGATTACAGCGAGCTAGCTGAGTACGATCGTTACACGCTAGAATCCGAGCTGGAGGAAGGTGTAATTGACGAGGAGGAGGAGGAGGGTATTTATAACGACATCATGGAGCTGGAGGAGCTGGAGAATGAAGTAGCGGGTATGATTGAAAACAGGCATCGGGAGTATAACAAGTATGTAGGTACAACCGAGTACTATGAAGATGTAACAAGCACTCTAATAGGTGACGACAAAATACGGGAGATATATGAAGAAAAGGGTCGAGAGTATCTGAAGAAGGCGTGGAGCTAGTACGCCCGTAGCAGGGCTTTTCACGAG
>Ga0306900_1000680_pt1 | contig 13727 bp, 6 predicted proteins | sample AntRauMFilla3765_FD_190416 | JGI IMG/M metagenome (GOLD analysis project Ga0306900, IMG submission 190416) | Saline lake microbial communities from Rauer Islands, Antarctica - Metagenome Filla 3 #765 (v2) (version 2) | ecosystem: Environmental > Aquatic > Non-marine Saline and Alkaline > Saline ... | reverse complement strand
GCGCTCCCTACGGACACCGTTGTGTCTGCAAAGCGCGTCATCGAAACAGGAAGCCCCACCCTCAAAGAGCGAACGGCGTCAGCCGTGAGCGAGTAGGGTGGGGTAGTTCACTCTCTGCAACACCCCATAGCTGTGTCACTGAAGGGCTGAAAACTGGCTATTAAGATCTGTTTCAATCAGGTCAGGATTTGAAGTCCTGTTTGAGTAATCTATCGAAAAATGAGCCGCTTAATTCTGTATGAGTTTAGGCTGTTGCGGTTATCTCGTTGGAGATGACTTCCCAATCATCTGGGTTGAGTGTTTTACCTTCGAACTCTCCTGCTTCTGGGTACGCTGTAGTCACAAGGATTTCTGTGGATTCCTGAAGGTAGTTGATCAGGCCTCGGATGTTTTCTGCGGCTAATTGGCCGATCCCGTCGACGAGCATTACCGGAACTCGCTCGTCAACGTTGAATGTGCGGAATCCTGCGAGGGTGGTGATGAACCCGATCAGTTCTGTTTCCCCTTCACTCAGATTTTTGATGTCGGTTCTTCTTCCTTCTTCTCTTACGACTTCGATGTAGAACCTGTTTTCATTCTCATCAAGCCGGAGGTTTGCACCGTCGAATCCTGGTGCGAATCTTTCGACCACTTCTTCGAACGCAGTGTCGAACCGATCTTTGATTTCTCGGTTCTTCTTGTCTCTACGTTTTCTCAGGTCTGTGATTTTGTCGTTGAGTTCTTCCAGTTGGCTATCGAGGTCTTCCTCTTGTTCGGTTTCGGCCTCGGTTTCCTCTAGCTTTTCTTGCTTCCGTTTCAGTTGGTTTTCTTTCGAACCGATCTCTGTTCTCACATCACTGAGTTCTTCACTCTTTTCTTGTTTCACCTCCTCAAACTGGTCTTCCAGCTCTTCAATTTCTGGTTTCAACCCATCAAGCTTCTCATGTTGGGTTTCGAGTTCTTGTTTGTCCTCTTTGATTCCCATCTCAAGTTCTTTAATCTCCGTGTTGAGCTGATCGCTCTTTCGACGGGCTTTTCTCGCCTTTTCTCTTTCCTCTTCGATTTCATCGATTTCCGATTGGAGATCGGATCTCTCGTCTGAGAGTTTCTTCCGTTTCTCGTTCAGTTTGTTGAGGTGTTCAGTAACCTCTTCTCGTGTGGTTTCGTCACCAGAGAGCCAGCAAGTGAAACTGTCTCCACTGATCCCACGCCGAACATTACTGACCAGATCCAGTTCGTTATCATCGAGGACCGTCTTATTAGTTCGGTAGAGTTCTGAGAGGAGTTCAATTTGCATATTCAACTCACTGACTTTCTCCTTTTTGTTCTGAATGTCTACTTCTTCGTCGGGCTCGGTTGGGCTTTCCAACTCTTCTAGTTCTGATTTCTTGCTTTCGAGTTGGGATTCCTTGGTTTCGATCCGACTTTCGATACGATCAATCTTGCGTTGGGTTGTTTTGAGTGTTGACCGTTTGTTGCTGAGTTCGTTACTGATCTCTTTTTGTTGGTTGTCTTCGTCTACCTCTTCTTCTAGCTCGCTTTCCTGTTCGCGTAGCTCCTCAAGCTTCTTTTCAAGTTGAGTAACGTCTTCCTGCAACTTAGGCAGTTTCTCTTTTGCGCTCTCAACTGCTCTGATGTCGGCTTTGATGTCTTTCCGTTCTTCTTGCAGCTTGGTCACTCTGGCGTCGATTCTCTCAACTTCAAGGGGTTTTTGCAGTTCTTCTGTGAGGGCCTTACTGTCGTCGTTGCGCACAGCAGACCGAATAGGGTTGTCTTCCCCAAGGAAGGCAAAGAGCCGCGCACATACCTTGTCTTGTTTGTCTGTGAGGTATGTGTCCCCGTCCATGCTGATCGTGCCCTGTTTCGTGAGTTCGACTCTGTATTCTCCTTCTTCAGTTTCGAGAAGTACGTGTCCAGAGTTTTCGCCTTCTGTTAGGTTATAGTCTCCGAATTCGCCACCGGTCGTTCCCATGACGGTCTGGATCGCTTCAATGAGACTTGATTTGCCCTGAAAGTTACTAGCTTGGATGACGTTCGTTCCTTGGTTAATTTCGACGTTACCACGCTTGATACCTGCAATATTTTGCACCTGGAGGTTCCACATTGTGTTTTATTGTTCTAGCTCAAAAGTAATAAAGCATTCTTTTCGGTATATTTGATTAATATCTTATACGTGTAGTTCGGGTTACATTATATCTTCTTGAAATCCCGGTTTCAGCACTTGCTATTGGAGATTTGTGCTTTCCGGTTAATGTCAAATTCAGTAAACAGGTTTGGACGTTATAATACTACTTGTGGATATTTTTGGTTTTTCTTGGTTATGTTGTCGTCTCTGGTTTAGTTCCAATGTCTTCTGGTAGACCTTCTCCGTCCGTTCTTGTGGTGTCTGCTTCATCTTCATCAGTTGTTTGTTCTAGCATCTTGTCTGGTTTTGCATCTTCTTCATCCATGTGATCCTCACAGACGTATCCTCGTTTGAGGGCGCGGTTGAATCTAACTTCATTGGAACAGTGAGGGCAACTGAGTATAACCGGAACTTTCACCTCCGCATTAGCTGCTCCTTTGATTCGCCCTTTCGAATCAAGCGATCTGAAAACTTCGTTTGTACTCTCCTTCATCGAGTTTTTCATGTACTCGATTTTGTTTTGCTCCCAATCCGAATTCTTGTCTGGCTCTTTCTTCTCCTTGTGTTCGTCAAGACAGTTATTGAAATGTCGCCCAAGTGTGGAAAATGATATGAAGTGGTCTAGGATAGCCTCACCGTCAATACCTTCTGATGATAGCTCGTTGAGTAACTCATCTTTCTCAACTTCATTGTCTCCTGTTAGCACTTCGTAATCAGATTCAATTCTCGTTTCGATAGTATCAAGACCGTGGTTGTTATAGACCTTCTTCAGGATCTTTTGGTTGAACCATCTTTCTAATGGTCTTAGCCCTGTCTCTGTGTAACCACTGTGGCCCTTCCATCGGGCTAAAAGATATTCGTCGATGTCTCCACCGACGACATCGTGTTTAAGGTCGTACTGATCAATGGCTTTGCCCACTTTACAGCAAAGGGTCATATTTCTCCATTGTATCCCCACCTATACAATGTTTTCGGTGAATGGTGCGGATATGATAGCTAGATATTCTATTAGAAATTTAATCATATGGATTGATTATAGGTGTTGATGAAGTGCAAGCTATTTGTTTTGATTCGAAAGCTGTGTCGGGAATACGGCTACAGTATACAGCTGTGGCCTACAGAAGATCAGTCAGTTTGCTGTGTGGTTACGGCGTTGCTATCGGCCTGTTTCCCATTTGGGGGTTTCACACTTGGAGAGAGAACTCTGGTAGCTTCGCAGCCGCACACCTTTTGCTTCATCATCGTGATCCGCTGATCAAGTGTTTCCTCACCCATCCATTCTGGAGTTTCTAATTGCGTCCAGTGGACTCTAGATCCACAACACTCGCACGTGTAGTGTTGCTCTGTATGCGACTGATCGATTTCGCATCTGATCTTGTTCAGTTGGTGAGCAGTTGTGATCGAGTCTTGATCTGGCAGATCGGAGAAGATGAAGGTCCGGTGTTCGTATTGCTCTGTATCGAGGTTTGTAACAGCCCAATCAACCACATACATATTCTCTCCACAATCTGTGAATCCACCACTACTACCCCATCTATCAGTGTTGGCTATTTCAGCTGTTTCAACACTGAATATGGTGGCGATTCCATCACAATTGAGTTCTAGATTGTCAAGAACTACGTAATCTAGACCCATTTCGGTGAGAATATGTGTGGTCGGTTTTGCGTTTAGGATTTTGTCGAAATAACCGATATTTCTTGCTATGCGTTGTATGTATCTGTTTGTAGGTCCGTCTATTCCTCTCATGAACGGTCCCCCGTTGTGCTATCGCTCCACATGTTCACACACATATCCGATTGGTAAATAGTCACTAATAATAAAACCCGATGCTATATGTATGTCCAATACATAACTATGGTATTGATATGAATAGCATGGGTGGTGAGTTCGGCTTGGCTGGTGATTCTACCGTTGATCGGTCTTCGGGTAAAGTTAGCCTCTTATTAATCGATGATTCGCCTTACTCAGATGCTCTATTGACCGAATTAGATGATGCTATATGGGATGTGAAACACATTGAAGATTGTTCTGAAGTAGAAGATTTGTTAGAATTAGAACCCTTCAATTGTATTGTTGCTGATCCTGAGTGTCTGGCTCTTGGTCCAGCTGTGTTTCTTGAAACAGTGCAGTCTAAGTCTTCTGACATTCCTTGTGTATTTTGGGCATCTTCTGTTAATGAAACCCAACTTCGCGAATTAGCTGGTTCATCTATGTATTCATACATTCCAAAAGAATCTGGTGAAGTTGATTGCGATCTTGTGGTTAATCAAGTTCGAGAGAGTATATATGACCGGCATGGGGATGATTTGGAGTCTCTCTCTAACGATCTACCTTCTGGTCTCACATCTGTTGATAGTGTAGAACAGGCTGAAAGTGTTTTAGATGTAGTTCCTGAACCGATGGTGGCTTTCGATTCGCAGTCGTTTGAAGTTCTAACTGCGAATCGTGTGGCATTCCACTTGTTTGATTTTGATGGTGACGATTTTGTAGGTGATGGGTATTATCTCCCTCTCGAAGAGGATCGTCAACGCTATTCTAATTTGTTTGATGTTATCCGAGAACAGGGTTCGGGCAAATATACGTCTTATCTTGATGGAACTCCGATTTATCTCAAAACTTCTGGGGGTAATTCGATACCTGTAGAGATGACTGCTAAACAAATTTCACATGCAGAGGATAATGTGATGTATGTCCATATGCGTGTTGTGAGTCAACAAAAACGATATGAGGTGTCTCTACGCAAGGTGAATGATATTACTGCTGATTTGTTGAATTTTGAACTGACTGGGTTTGATGATGTTGCTGAGTTCGTTGTCGACCGTATTATAGAGGATTTAGATTATACGAATGGTTCTATATTTTTGTACGATGAAGTAGAATCTAAACTTGAACCTAGTTATGTCTCAGGAGATGTTACTGATGTAGTTGATTCAGTACCTGATTTTACTCCGGGCAATTCAGTAGCATGGGAAGCGTTTAGTAGTGGTGAAATACAGATATATGATGATATTCGGAATTCTGACCATGTTTATAATTCCGAGACACCGATTCGTAGCGAGCTTGTAGTTCCTGTTGGTAAATATGGAGTACTACTCATTTCAGATACAGTTGCATCTGCATTTGATGATGTTGACGTTAAAATGGCAGAGATTCTATCTTCTACTATACAGGCAGCTTTCGAGAATACAGAAGTTGAAGCGAAAAAGAAAGAGCGGGAAAAACAATTGAAATATGAGAGACAGCAGTTGCGGCACGCTGAGGAACTAAATGATAGGATTCGATCTTTGAACGAAGTGTTGGTTGGGGCACACTCAAAAGATACAATCAAGGCTCAGGTTTGTCAAGGTCTGGCTCAACTATATGGTTTTGATTCTGCGTTCTTTGGCAGTCTGAATGAAGGACATAACGAGATGCAAATTGATGTCGATCACAATGTTTCTGATGGATATTTCGACCTTGTTGATCTATCCGTGGATGAAGATAACTTGTATCCTCCTATAGCGGCTTATCGCAATAATGAGATCGTGTCTGTTGACTATATGGGTCAAGGTATTTTTGATCAAGATTGGAAAAAAGAAGCGATAAATCAGGGGTTCAAGTCTATGATTAGCATCCCGATTACACATCATGAGTATGTGTATGGTGTGTTGACGGTCTTCAGCACAGAAACAGACAATTTCGGTGATACAACATCCAATATTCTACGTGAATTAGCTTCGCTTATTGGTTATTCGTTTAATACAATTGAACAGAGGATAGCTCTTACGAGTGATTCTCAAGCCGAGTACGGCTTCGAGATTACTGGTCAAGAAGATACTTTCACAAAACTTTCTTCTGACTTAGATGCCAAAATAAACATACAGAATTTCGTTCTCAAATCTAACCCTTCGAATGATAATACTGCTTTGTATCTCGTACATTGTAATGTGAATGGTGTTGATCAATCTGATGTGATTAATGCAGCTGATGATTTAGATCGTATAGGTTCTATCAGGCTGATTGATGACGAACCTAATCTGTACGAAGTTGTGTTTGAGTCTGGTTCTATAGCAACTGAAATTGCCGAACTTGGTGTCCGTGTTGGCTACGTGGAAGTTGATTATCAAAAGACTGTGGCTCACCTTACAGTGCCTCTAGATGAGAGTAAGAAAGAGCTTGTCAATAAGATACAACGGAAATTGGGTGATGTTTCCATTAAGACTGTTGAACATCCTGTTTCTGAGCATCCTGTACCATGGAAGTCTGTTCTAGATGATTCTCTAACTGATAGACAAAAAGATATCTTACAGACTGCATACAAATTGGGGTATTTCGAATCTCCCCGTCCTGTGTCTAGTACTGATCTTGCGGATTCATTCGATATAGCTCAACCAACAATGTCTCGACTTCTTAGGATGGCTGAAGCAAATCTATTTGAAGCTATTTGGGATTGATGTTTTTCGATATTATTCGGTCTTCACTTTTCTCTGGTTTTTTTTCTTCTTACCAAGCGTTGTAATGGGTGTTCCTATACCACTTGGTAAGAACTATTTTGTTCCCGTATTGTATACTCATCTTGCTTTGCCACACCTTAGAGGGTGTTTCAGCCTTCATCAAGAGTTATGTTCCGTTGATTGTGTGTGGGATTTTTATTGTGGTTGGGTAGCCAGTTTTCCGAAAGTATAATGGCTGTTGATAGGAATATACCTGTTACGTCTCTATCAATGACTTTGCAAACTGGTGTTGCTGGCGAGACAGATACTGGCTTCCAGTTGATCGATGACGTTATTGGTAGTGTAGTGGCTAGTCTCTCTGCGTTTGTTGATATTATTGTCGCTATCTTCAGAGTCTATCTTATCACTACGACTAGTATGATGCTCGCCCTGTTTGTGTTATTCCTTGTTTTCTATTTTGCAGGGTATTGGCCCGATAGCTATGGGAATAAGCTCGCTTTAGTTCGTGTCCGTAGGTCGTTCCTCGGGGTGTTGGCTTTGTTCGCACTCTTCCCTATCCTGTATGTTTCGATGTGGCTATTCACTGGGTTTCAGGACCCTGATTTGGAGTCTGGTCAACTTCCAGCTGATGGCGTGTTCGGTACTCCGTTTGAAGATCGGTTGATTGGCCCGGAGCCGGTAACAGCTAGCGCACAGGAATTCGTTGATGGGATGATTAATCTCTTTACTGCTTACTCGCTGACTGTCCCTTCAGTTTTCCTTGCTATATTTATACTAATAACTACCCTGTATCGGTTTACTGCTCTTCCACAACGGTTGGGTGCTGATCCGGGCCTTCTTTCGGGTCTTAGTTCTCGACGGTTCGCGATGGTTTTCTTCGCATCGTCAGCTGTTTCTGTGCCATTTTATCTAGTTGCTTGGTTCGTTACTGGACTTCAATATCCAGATGCTCCTGGTGATCAATTGCCTGAGGACGGCTTGTTCGGGACTCCATTGGAAGACCGTTTGATCGGTCCTAATATTGGTGAAGGTGGTCTCGGATATCTAGCTGAGTTTCTGTCTAATATAGTTCACACTTACCAAGTTACAGTGACGTTCTTCTTTATCTCGTTTTTGACCTTCTTAGTGATTCTGTTCTTTTTCACTAAGTGGCCGGGATATGAAGAAGTACCTCAAGAACGCATCTATCAAGCGGCTATTGCGATGGTGGTTTCGTTTGCTTTCATACCACTGTTAGAAATGGTTGCATGGGTTTCTGTTGGGTTTCGATCTTATCAGAGATCGTTTACTCGTGTTGCTCCGCAGGTCCCACTTCCGTATGAACATCTGTTTATCGGTCAGTCACAGCATCCGTTCTTGGAAGAGCTTGCTGCTAATGAAGACCAACTTCAGGTTGTTCTAACCAATCTGGTAGAAATTCAAGTTGAAACTCTTCTGTATGTTGGTATTGCTGCTATTGTTGTAGGATCGCTTGTGATGGTGTTCCTCTCTCGGTTTGACTATATCAATACCACATTGGGGCGGAATACCTTCCGTGGTGGTGTGATTATCCTCATTGTTGTGTTCTTTGCACCATCTCTTGCTTCTGGAGCAGCTTGGGTTACAGCGGGAGATAATGCTATCCCACCGATCAATGAGGGGCCTCCTGGTTTCTCTAACAAGTGTGTCGATTTCGAGGATGGTTCGACTGGCGAATGGGAACTCTCTGAAGGTGATGCAGTGGTCAACCCGAATGATTGGGCCTTGGAGTTAGATGGTACTCTCACACGCACGTTGCCCCCTGTTAATTATGGTGAGCGTGTCGTTCAAGTCACACCGCTAAACCATGAACAAGATGAGTATACGGTTAGGATGTATGAAGAGGGCGATTTGGTTCTTGAGGAAAATGCCTCTGAAAAATCTGATTTCTACTATGACACCGATAAAGAACTGAGAGTTGAAGTCAGCTCTGAAGGTGATTCCATTAATAGAATTTGCCATGGGTTTGAGAATACGGATAATCCTAATCTCGCTATGGAGCTTCACGTTAACGATGGTGAAAAGTTCATTCTGCGCGATGGTGTTCCAATCAATTACACTGTCTTCAACATTGGTAGTACCGGCACTGGTCAACGGTTCGATGTAGGAACTGGTGCTGAAGGAACGAATTATTCTGGTGGGGACGCAATTTCCACTAAAAATTGGACCATGGCTCCTCTTGATGGCTCTGAACACCAAGATCGTAGAGTCACTCTTGATATGACTGATGAGAGGCTTGTTGGTGAAATGGTCTTAGCCTCTTATATTGATCCAGGGAGTGAGTTGTCTCAAAGAACTACTATTGACGACATCGATAGAGCGGTGATTAATGTTACATACGCCAATTTGATTTCGTCTCTATCTGTCGATGACGTGCTTTACGATAATAATGTCGACATCAACACCGGTGTTGAAAATAATGGGACTGCATATAGTGAGTCGGTAGTCTCCGATATCACAGTGCGGGATGAGAATGGCGATCTCGTTGGTGAATACACCCATTCTGTGTCCGAACTTGATCCGGGTGAACAGTCATCTGCGGTTTCCAATCACGTCTTTGAGACGCCCGGTGAATATAGCGTGAAGTTTGAAACACCAGATTCGTTGTTCCCAGAAGGGAATGTTCGAAATGAGACGATTCTTGTTGAAAGCCATGACCTTCGAGGTGAATTGAGAAACGTCAGCGAAGAATCTCGTGTTGATACTGAAACTGAATTCGATGTTGTTGTGGATAATGAAGGGAACAAGGAATTGCGTGATGAGACCACAGCTGAAGTGGTTATTCGAGATTCTGGTGGTGACGTTGCTGAGAGACGTAACATTACCGTTCCTCCGTTGGCTGTCAATGAGACCTTCGTTAGCACTGAAACAGTTACACTAACTCAGGGGGGAGATCACAGTATTGATCTTGATGTGGATGATGAACTTTACCCAATCGGTACTACGGATAGTGATTCAATCACGGTTATTGGGCCTACATTGGGTGGGTCTGTAACTGCTGATGATATCCGAACAGGCGGTGAAGTAGATATCCAAACTATCACCCGTAATGATGGTACTGATACCGTTGAAGCTACCACTGGTTATCTCGCAATCTATGACAGCACTGGGTCTCTCGTTGATGATATGGATCTTAATATCCCGTCTCTCCAACCGGGAGAAACCTACCGTAATGGTTCGATAGACACTGTGATTGAAGACAGTGGTGACTACACTGTTGAATTTGAAGTCGATGATACACCTGATGCAAGTGGGTTCACCGATAATGCTACTTTCGAGGCTAAGTTCTCTGAGCTTGGCGTGAATGTAGATGCTATCTCTCAGAGTGGTACTGATGGGGCCTTCATCGATACCACTCTGAATAATAACGGGACTGGAGATAGTGACCCAACTGATGTTCAGCTCCTTGTCAACAATTCAGATGGGGATACTGTCTACAGTGAAGTCTTGTCCTATGGTTCGATTGGTGCTGATAGATCTAGCACTCAACGGACTACGATCAACAATCTTGACGATGAAGGGACTCATATCGCGTTTGTTGAAGTTCAGCCCGCTGGCGATACTGATCAAGATACGTTTGCTAATACAGAGCCCGATCTCCTTGGTGAAGTAACTGCGAACAACACTCAAATCACCCGCTATGAAGATGAAGTGTTCACGAACGTTACTAACAATGGGACCGATCAACAGGATTCGACGACAGTTACTATTCGTGCGTATGATGAAGCCGATAATGTCGTGTACTCTAATTCATACGGAACTGGAGTGATTGAACCCGGAGAGTCTGCTGTACAACAGGATACCGTCCAATATCCCGATGTTGGGAATTATACGGTTGAAATGGAAGTGGATAATCCACAGGGCGATTCTAATATCTTTGATCGGACTGAGACCGTGCGGGTTGTAGACTCCGTAGTTAGTATTGAGACGGAAGCGGTGAGTACTCCAATCGCACCCGGCCAAGATGGTGAAATCGATGTCACGATAACGAATGATGGAAATACGGAAACAGATCCACAAACCGTTGAGAGTGAATATGTTGCTCCTAACGGCACTACAATATACGAGGATACGACTGATATTGGATCGATAACTCCCGGCGGTAGTACAGTAGTTAGCTTCTCTACTCAACTCAATACCGTTGGAGAACATACTGCTGTTGGGTCAATTTCGGATGTTGGTGTATCTGATTCTGCTACGATTGAAGTCGTTGAAGCTGACCTCATCACTCGCATTGAAGGAACTGATATCAAAAGAGGTGAGACTGTCGACGCCACAGTCTCCTTCGAAAACACTGGGACAGATACTAGTTCATCACAGACCGCATATGCGGTTCTGTACGATAATGCCGGGAATGAGATTGAACGGCAAGAGGTCTCCGTGAGATCGCTTAGTCCTGGTGAAACTCAGTCTAGTAATCCGTTCACTAGTGAGTTGAATGATCTGGGATCGTATGATCTGTATTCGTATATTGATTCTCCAGATCACGATGCTGAAAACTACGGAAGCTTTGAGGTGACAGATAGTGATCTGCGTGCTAACCTAGTTGCAAGTGACGTTTCTGACACTAATGAGAATACTGTGTCTGTAGAAGTGACTAATGATGGTACTGGCTCTTCCGAATCGACGACTGCTGAATTCGATATTACTGATCCCTCTGGGACTGTAGTGAAAGAAGAGACACTGAATATCCCAAGTGTGTCTTCTGGTTCAACCCATACCCAATCTGTGAGCTTTACTGCTGATCAGGCTGGTACCCACACAGCTGAAATTGATGTTGATGCTCCGTCTGAACCGGCTGGCAGTACAGCTAGTACTGATTTCGATATCACGTGGCCTAATCTCACTGTGCAAATCGAACGTCAGTCTGAGGTTGTTGAAGATAACAATGCAGACTTCAATATCCAAGTTGACAATGTTGGTCCCGGTCAGAGTGAGTCTACAACAATGTATGTGGATATCATTGGCCAATACGGAAACACGATAGAGACATACGAGTTAGAAGTTCCATCCATCTCGTCTGGTTCGTCCCACTCGACGACTGTGAATCACCAATTTGAGCGTCCGGGTGAATATCGGGCAGAAGCCAATGTGATCGATAATGAATTCCCAGAGGGCAGTGTGGACCAATCAGATTGGGTCCGTATCGTCCATGGAGATCTCGAAGCTGGTGTTCAGTGGGATAGTAGTACCACTGCTATTGGTGACTCAGAAACGTTCTCTGTATATGTTCAGAATGTAGGGAATGATGTTTCTGATCCGACCACCGCTGACGTTGAAGTGCTTGATGGTGACGGATCTGTTGCACTTGAACGCGAAATCAATGTGTCGTCTCTCAACACTGGAGATACGGAAGTGTTTGAATTCACTCCAACATTCCAACAGGACGGTACTGGTAATGCAACGGTGAACGTTGACTACCCAGCATTCCCCATTGGCACTGAAGCCCACCAGACAATTGAGATCCAGTCGCCAGACCTGCGTGCTGATGTCACCTTCGAGGATGTCTACTATAACGATTATACCGAGATCACGGTTGAGGTTACGAATGAAGGAGCCGTAGCATCTGAATCGACCAATGCTGTACTCACTGCGGAAAATGTAGAAGGTGATCGAGTTGTTGAACGCCTGATTCACGTACCTGCTCTTGGACCGGGTGATTCAGATACGACTGTGAAAACCCAACTCATTTCGGACAAATGTTGGAGAACGGAGATGAGTTGTGCCCCCGGTGCTGAACTTGGTAGTGAGGGTATGTTCACCGGGTTTGTTGATGTCGAAACCGATTATGCCCCTGAAGGGTCTACTGACTCAGATACGTTCTACGTCGAATAAGACGAATGACTGTTTACACTGATCGGCTACAAGAATAGGCTCAGGCGGATTCGAACCACCGATCTCAGCCTTGTAAAGGCCGCGTCATAACCACTAGACCATGAGCCTTCGTGTTATTATGGTGTTTCTTTCCGTTGATAATACTTTTCCTCTCTGTCGAAACCTCTTTGATGATCACATATGAAGTTGGGTTATGAATCTGTTTCGATGGTCGATTGTAGGACTACTCTGTTTTGGTGTTATTGGTGTCGGACTATCTACTGGTATAGTTGAATTTGATCAGGGCCAATCATTCGAGTATGAATCTGCTACTGTTACTGCTGTCGACAATGAGAGTCGGGAATTGGCAACTGTTGATGTGCGTATAGCTGATACGGACTCTAAACGATATCTTGGGCTTAGTGATACCGAATCTCTGGGTGCTGATGAAGGAATGTTATTCGTCTATGAGACACAACAAGAGCCTACTTTCGTAATGCGAGATATGAGTTTCCCCATTGATATTGTCTTCATTGGTAGTGATGGGACCGTTACTACTATTCACCACGCTGAAGCCAATGATGATTCTCTGTTTGAGGGAACAGCTCAGTATGTTTTAGAGGTTCCGTATCACTACACAACAGAGAATGGCATTCAGGTTGGAGATCGGATTGAAATCCCCGAACGATTTAGCTAAACATTAAGACTGCCCAAGCTCCAGCGAAGTCTCCAATCGTTACTGCTGCGATCAGACCTAACCAGAGTGGGACAATCAGTGGGAACGCTGGTAAAACTCTCAACTCTTCGTTTTCTACAAGATGCTCAAGTGTTCGTCTAAATTCGTTTGGCTTTGTCCCGTATGCGTCGTGATCGATGGAGTCAAGGAACGTTTCTATACCCCATTCGTCGTTCTGATCTATCTCTTCGATGAATTCTGCTTTCTCTTTGCCACCGATCTCGAAATACCCTGTCGCTGCAAAGTGATTTTCCGTGGGTTTTGAGTATATTGCTCCGTTTTTCACTTTGTACGTCTGGCCTATACTTTCGGGATTTCGGTATTCGTTTGGATTCGTCAATAGCTGTTCCAATCGAATGCCTCTCCATCGCAGGTACATTCGTAGAGCGTCTGTATCTAGGTAGAATGGATTGTCGTCTCCTTTCTCGCTCTTGAGTTTCCCTGTGACTGATTCAAGATTTGCTCTACGGACCAATTTAGAGGTGAATAGGCTGAATGAACGATCTCCCTTTCTGTAATTGTTCACCCACATCAATAAGGGATATGCACCTGCTAACAGCATCCCATTCATCACAATGGATACTGCGGTGATTGAGAGAGGCCCTTCGAAGATCGGTAAGGT
>Ga0306900_1000672_pt1 | contig 13810 bp, 9 predicted proteins | sample AntRauMFilla3765_FD_190416 | JGI IMG/M metagenome (GOLD analysis project Ga0306900, IMG submission 190416) | Saline lake microbial communities from Rauer Islands, Antarctica - Metagenome Filla 3 #765 (v2) (version 2) | ecosystem: Environmental > Aquatic > Non-marine Saline and Alkaline > Saline ... | reverse complement strand
CATGAGATGTTGAGAGGCCTGTTTCAGGAAATTGCTCTCGTTGATCGGCCCGGATACTATTGATTAACGAGCGCACTGTCCGGTATACACTATCGTCGTTGCAGTTTCGAAAGTGGATGTGCAACTCATCAGCGGCATCTCTGCGTTTTACCTCTTTTTGCAGTGCATCCATGATGTACTCGGTGACTGCAGTCTTTCCGACGCCGGTTTTGCCGTACAGAAACACGTTCGATGGATTTCGACCGAAGAGTACATCTTTCAGCGCTGTTCGGTAGGCGTCAATCTCGTCATCTCGTTCGACTATGACGTCTGGGCGGTACTCTTCGGAGAGAACTGATTTGTCCTCAAACAGTGTTTCAGTCATATCGGCAAAGAGGTCGTCGCTCATTTCAATATATGAGATAACAATGGTAGCTGATAAAAAGATACTGTTTCGTGTGTTTTGTTTGTTTCGTTTGATTTAGATGCCTGGTAAGGTATATTTCAGCCTCTCTGTTTGTAGCTAAAAACAGACGAAACGAGGGGTGTGACTGCTTATTATATATCATCTTGTTTTTAAATTCGAACAGACGAAACGGGGGGTGTCACAGTTGACAGTCTCGAACACCCTATCCGATAGAGAGAACAGGCGAAATGAGGGGTGTGGGAATTGAAAGCTCGGAGAACCTATTGGAGTAACGCTCTTTTATGACCTCGATCAATATTACAGTTCTATACGGAAATCATTCTACCGTAACGCTCTTTGCAAGATTTCTTGGTTTATCGATTGGTCGACCGAGTGCATCTGCCAAATAATACGAGAATAACTGTAGCTGGACGTTCGCTAACACGGGGGCGGCGCGCTCCTCGGTTTCGGGGATTATGAGCGTCTCGTCGGCGATCTCTGCGGCATCGGATTGACCATCCGTGACTGCAATGACCGGTGCGCCACGGGCTTGAACCTCTTTGATGTTGCCGAGCGTCTTCCGGGCACGTTCGTCGTCACCGGTAACGACCGCAAACACCGGCGTGTTAGGGGTTACAAGTGCGAGTGGACCGTGTTTGAGTTCGCCCGCCGGGAACCCTTCGGCGTGTTCGTAGCTGATCTCCTTGCATTTGAGTGCCCCCTCGAGTGCTACTGCGACGTTCTTCCCGCGGCCGATGAAAAAGTAGGCCTCGCTGTCGCCGTACTCTTCGACGAGTTCTTCGGCGGCTGAGGTATCTAGGATCGACTGGACATCGTCCGGCAGATTCCGAAGCGACTCGATGAGCGGGCGGAGATCACGTGGTCCATCGACCAGCTCCTCGGCGAGTAGATTACAGCCGACGAGCTGCGAGGAGAAGGTCTTGGTCGCGGCGACCCCGATTTCGGGTCCGGCGCGGATGTAGACCGCGTGATCGCACTCGCGGGCGGCCGTCGAGTTGACCGTGTTCGTGAGGGCGAGTGTGCTGACGCCGCGGCTTTTGGCATCCCGGAGTGCGGCGAGCGTGTCGGCAGTTTCGCCGCTCTGGGTGATACCGACCACCAGTGTCCCAAGCGACAGCGGTGGCGGCGACAGCGCATACTCGCTGGCGAGATACGCCTCGGCCGGAATCCCCATCTCACGGAGGATCGCCGCACCGTAGAGGGCGGCGTGATAGGAGGTCCCACAAGCGACAAATTGGACGGCGTTCGGCTGGGGGATCTCGTCGATTTCTTCCAGTGTGACCGTTCCCTCCAGGGCATCGCTTCGGCCGGAGAAACACTGCCGCAGCGCAGTGGGCTGTTCGTGGATCTCCTTGAGCATGTAGTGGTTGTAGCCGCTTTTTCCGGTGGCTTCGGCGGTATAGGAGACGGTCTCGACGTCGACGTCGACCGGCTTGCGATCCTCGTCGAGCACGGTGTAGCCGTCGGCTGTGGCGATCACCCGGTGGCCGTCATTGAGGAAGACGACATCGCGGGTGTATTCGACGAACGCTGGCACGTCGCTTGCCAGATAGGTACAACCATCGCCGACACCGACGACGAGTGGCGAGCCCTGTCGAGCCGCATAGACTGTCTCGCTGCCGTCGATGATCGCGGCGATAGCATAGCTCCCTTCGAGTCGGTCGACCGTGTTGTGGAAGGCGGTTTCGGGATCCTCGCCAGCGTCCAGCGCCTGGGCGATCAGATGCGGAACGACCTCGGTGTCAGTATCGCTGGTGAAGGTGACGCCCATTTCTTCGAGTTCGGCTTTCAGTGTGGCGTAGTTCTCGATGATTCCATTGTGGACCACGGCGACCCGCCCGTTTTCGTCGGTGTGTGGGTGGGCATTGCGGTCGGTCGGCGGCCCGTGGGTACTCCAGCGGGTGTGGCCGATCCCGTAGGTGCCGGTCGGCTCGTTGGCGTCGACGACCTCCGCGAGTGCGTCGAGTTCGCCGGATTTGCGGAGGACCCTCATCGAGGGACCGACGGCGATCCCGGCCGAATCGTAGCCGCGGTATTCGAGGCTCCGGAGTCCCTCCATCAGCACGTCGACGGTTCCATTGCCACGGCCGATACAGCCGACGATCCCACACATCAGCGGACCACCTCGCTGCCAGCATCGATTCGGCCACGGATGACGACGCCGGTGCCGACTGTTGCTTCGGGGCCGATCAGGGCTCCCGGTTCGAGCGTCGCACCCGCACCGACGTCGACGCGGTCGGCGATCACACCGCCGAGGTCGACGTCGCTGTAGACTTGGTCGTCCAGGACGACATCGGCAGGGCCACCCCCAGCAGTGAGCGCTGCGCCAATCTTACAGCCCTGTCCGGCGACCAGCTCGATAGCCGTGGTGTTGGGGCCAATTGTGGTGTCAGTGTCGACGACGACGTCACTGAGGACCGATCCAGAGCTGATTGTCGAACTCGCGCCGATGGCGGCGTAGGGACCGACGACCGCTCCGGCTTCGATGACAGCGTCACTGTCGATGACGACCGGTCCGATGAGCGTGGCATCAGGGTGGACGTGTGCGGAGTCAGCAACGTAGACATTGGTGTCGACAGCCGGTGGGTCGACCCAGCCACGAGAAAGGAGTTCCCGAGACAGCGACAGGAGATCCCACGGATGGGTTGCATCCATCCAGAAATAATCGGCTCGGACCCCACCGACGGTGTGGTTGTCGTCGTTTATTAGCTGTTGGATCGCGTCGGTCAGCGGCAGTTCACCACGTTCGACCGACAGCGTTTCGAGCGTCTCGAAGATCTGTTGGGAGAAGGCATAGACGCCCGCATTGAACAGCCGGAACTCGCCTGTGGCTGGCTGCTCGATCAGTTCCGTTATCTCGTCGCCGCTGAGGTGGACCGCGCCGTAGTCGACTGCCTCCGGCCCCTCGACGACGGCCAGTGTTGCAGTCGCGTCGGTGTGGGCTGTACTGACTGCTTCGACAATCTGATGGTCGATTATCTGGTCGCCGTTGACCAGCAGAAACGATCCGCTTGGGCCGTCGCGGGCTTGGAGGAGGGCATGTCCGCTACCGAGCTGGTTTGCTTGTGTGTGATATGTAACCGGGGTTTCACGATAGGTCGGGCCGAAGTGAGATCGGACTCGGTTTGCCTGATAGCCAACGACAAGGTGAATGTCATCAATACCGGCGTTGATCAAAGCATTGAGGACGTGTTCGAGAATGGGTCGGGTTCCGGCCGGAAGCATTGGCTTGGGCCGGTTGGCTGTGAGGGGGCGAAGTCTGATACCCTCGCCAGCGGCTAACACGACTGCCGAAGAGGGTCGACTGCCATTGGTGGCAGGACTGTTTGACATGCAGTGGCGTTTGTCTGTTTGGACTTAACGTTTGCTTCGGGGTAATCTTAATTGCAACTTTAGACAACTATTCATTTTCACCGATTGTGAGTGGATTAGGGTAGGTGTCATGGAAGCAGTATCCTTATGATTCAAAGGCCAAAATCGTCGATATCATCCAATGACCGACACTGTGGACACTATTACTTGGCGTGAAAAGTTTGAGGCGTTAGCCCGTGTTGCACGGTACCGTCCGAAATTTACTGTAGTTCTCATTCTCCTTGGTGGCGCTACGGCAGGTCTTGAGGGTATCGGACTGAGTTTTATTTATCCGATTCTTGAGGTTGCGCAGGCTGAGGGCCCGGTTACAGAGACTGGAGGTATTCTCGGAGCGTTTGTAGATATCTATGCCGTACTTGGTATTCCGTTTACGATCGAATTTCTAATTCTTGGTGTTGCTGGTGCGATGACGCTTCGGTTCACGTTATCGTTTGTGGTTGCATGGTTAAAGGCGATATTACAGCAGACATACGAACGGACACTCAAACGACAGGCATTCAATTCTGCTCTTGCTGCCAAGATTGAGTATTTCGATAATGAAGGATCAGACGATATCTTGAACGCGATTATTACCGAAACAAAATATTCTGGTCAGGTGATAAAAGCTGGAGTCCAGACAATGGAAACGCTGTTTCTTGCAGGCGTTTATCTCTCCGTGATGTTTTATATAACCCCCGAAATGACCGTCTACGCGCTTGGTCTCCTTGGCGGGATTACCTATGTTCTTCGGTACATCGTTGAACCAGCGTATACTGTTGGGAATCGTGTTGCAACAGCTAATCAACAGCTTCAGCAATCCGTCCAAGCTGGAACACAAGGAATTCGCGATGTCAAGCTGTTCAACCTTACAAAAGAAACGTTTGCGTCCTTTGCTGATGCACTCCAACAAAGAGTCGATTCGCAGATCGATTTGGCTCGAAACCAAGCAGCGATACAGAATTTTTATGACCTTGCGGCTGCCCTCACACTATTTTCATTGATTTATATCGGATTCGTCTATAGCGGTCTGTCGCTTGGAGCACTCGGTATATTTCTTCTAGCCATGTTTCGACTCTCTCCCTTAGTTAGCCGACTAAATTCACAGATTTACAATCTCGAAGGTAATCTATCGCATCTTATTCGAACTCATAGTTTTATTGATGAACTCGAAGATCGGCACGAAACAGGTGGCTCGAAAGATATCTCGACTGTGATGGACATCGAGTTCGATTCCGTTTCGTTCTCGTATGAACCCGATGAACCTGTTCTCAATGAGATTTCGTTCGAGGTACGTAAGGGTGAGTTCATTGCCTTTGTCGGGGAATCGGGTGCGGGTAAATCTACGATCGTTTCGTTGCTCGCTAGATTGTATACGCCTGATTCTGGTGAGATCCGCGGCGATGGTTCTCCAATATCGGAATATGATCTCGAGGCATGGCGGAAGCGTATTGCGGTTGTTCGCCAAAAGCCGTTTATATTCAACGACACGCTTGCTAATAATATTACAGTTGCCAATCGAGAGGCAACACAGACGGAAATAGAGCGTGTCTGTGAGATTGCGAAAGTAACGCAGTTTTTGGATGATTTACCTAACGGATACGACTCACAGTTGGGTGACGACGGTGTCCGGCTCTCCGGCGGCCAACGCCAGCGTGTCGCGCTTGCTCGGGCACTGCTGAAGGATGCTGATTTCTTGCTGTTGGATGAAGCGACGAGCGATCTCGATTCGAATCTCGAACGGGAAGTGCAAGCGGCCATCGAAGCAATGGATCGAGACTATGCAATTGTCGCGATTGCTCATCGGTTGTCGACGGTGAAAAACGCAGATCGGATCTATACTGTTGATGACGGTGAGATCATTGAATCCGGCACCCATCAGGAACTGCTCGCAAAAGAAGGTGATTACGCCGATCTGTATACGATTCAGTCGAAGGCGTAAGTCTCCGTTTCAGCGTCGTTTCAGTACTTCACAAAGCTAGTTAAGATCCTCTGTTTGTTGAAGGTTTGTTTAAAATACAACAGCCAGACGACGAAATCCACGCTTGTGTTTAGTTAACACCATTGTACTAGATAACAAAGGTTTGTAACTTTGTCTCAGCGGCTTTTGGTTCAACATGATTGGAACAGTTTGAAAAAGAGGAAGTTCGTTGTTTTACCTCTCGAAAGACATGTTCGACACTATCACGATTTCCATGACGTTCGTATCCAAAAACTAGGCCGTACTGTTGGGGGCTGTTTTGAGCCAGTCTGCATCATCAACGAGAAAACGACGTCGTCGACTCCGTGTTTCGCGCAGGGTTTTGAAGAAATATCTCAATCAATTGCTCGCCCGGGTGTTCGCTTGTGCTCCACAAAATCCAAATCTATCTGTCACTGAGACGGTCTAGTTCCGGCATTGACCATCGAGAAACTTACTCACCTCGCTTATTACCCTTAATTAAACACAATCTCTGCCACGACCAAACCCAAATCATGTTAGTATTGGTATGACTATGGGATACGGACGATTTAAATAGACCTTCTACTAAGTTCATATTACAGTAGCAAAATGGCACACAGACTGTGTTTCGTTCTCGGAACTAGGCCCGAAATTATTAAACTCTCACCGGTAATCAAAGAGTGTGAGAAGCGGAATATAGAGTTTTTTATTATCCACACGGGACAGCACTACTCCGAGAACCTCGACCACGTCCTTTTCGAACAACTTCGGATCCCGAGTCCGGATCACAATCTGGAAATCGGTTCCGCCCCGCACGGTCGACAGGTAGGCGAGATGATTGTAGGTATAGAGTCGGCTCTCGAAGACAAAAAACCGAAGTACGTCTTCGTACAGGGAGACACGAACTCGGTTCTGGCAGGTTCGGTAGCCGCTGGTAAGATGACTGGTGTTGAGGTCTGCCATGTAGAGGCGGGTCTGCGTAGCTACGACATGGAGATGCCCGAGGAGGTCAACCGCCGGCTCTCGGATCACGTTTCTGATCACCATTTCGTGCCGACGGAGGAATCTTGTGACAACCTCTTAGCAGAAAATATACCAGCGAGGAATATAACGGTGACTGGAAATACGATAGTCGACGCCGTCAAGAGGAACGTACACATAGCGCGCAAGGACAGTGACGTGCTTGACGAGCTCAGTATCGACGGCTCTTTCGCGCTTCTCACGGCACACCGCGCAGAGAACGTCGACGACCAACAACGATTCATTTCTCTCTTGGAAGGTGTCGCTGAGGCAGCCCGTAAGCACGAGATTCCGGTGGTGTATCCTATACACCCACGTGCTGAGGAACGTATTTCGGAGTTTGAACTAAAAATACCTCAAGAGATTCAAGTAGTTGAATCTCTCGACTTTCTCGACTTTCTCGCGCTTGAAGAAGGCGCAGAAATTGTCTTTACCGACTCTGGCGGCGTGCAGGAGGAAACCTGCATCCTGCGCACACCGTGCGTAACTTTGCGCGACAACACGGAGCGTCCTGAGACTGTCGACGTAGGTGCGAACGTCATTGTTGGCGTGGGATCTGACGACGTGGTTGAAGGTGCCGACGTAATGATAAATAAGAACAAGGACTGGGAAAACCCGTTCGGCGATGGAACGGCGGCTGAGAGGATACTCGACACACTTGAATTCAAAGGCGAGTGAGAATGAAGGATAAAGAAACAGACGACAACGGAGCAGTTCCACGTTCTGATCTGGTCGTATGCGTCCACGGTCTCGGCTACGTAGGTCTGCCGACGGCGGCTATACTCGCAAACAGTGGCTACAAAGTACGCGGATTCGACGTCAACCCAGAACTGAGGACTGAACTCAGGAGCGGCGAAATCAGTCTCGACGAGCAGGACCTCGCTCGTTTCGTTGAAAGAGCCTTGGAAGACGGTCTGACGGTGGTAGACGAGGTAAAACCCGCGGACTTCCATCTTATTTGTGTTCCCACGCCTTATAACAAAGACCTCGACACAACAAACCTCTCATACGTTGAGGAAGCGGCTGAGACGGTGGCAAACATGCTCCGCGAGGGAGATACGGTGGTTCTCGAATCGACGGTCCCCCCCGGAACTACTGCTGAGAAGCTCCGTGAGATTCTCGAACGCTCAGGTCTGTCGGCGGAGAATGACTTTCTGCTGGGATATAGTCCCGAAACTGTACTCCCCGGGAACACGTTAACTGAGTTACGCGAGAACGACAGGCTCGTCGGAACCGTCGCAGGACGTCCGCATAACAAGATTGTCTCTCTCTACGACTCGTTCGTTTCGGGTGACCTCAGGACGACTGACGCAACGACAGCCGAATTTGTCAAGCTCATACAGAACGCTTACAGGGACGTTAACATAGCTTTTGCAAACGAGGTTGCAAAGCTGGCTCACGAGTTCGACATCGTTTCGAGGGACTCCATCTCTCTCGCAAACAACCACCGTAGAGTCGACATACTCCGACCTGGACCTGGTGTCGGCGGACACTGTATTCCGATAGACCCACTCTTTCTTAAACATGGTAACGATGTGCCGATGCTCATAGAGACCGCAAGGCGCGTCAACGATGAAATGGTCGGGTTCGTAACCGGACTCCTCACAGAAGCACTCGGCGACCTCGGAGGGAAGAAGATTGCACTCCTCGGAGTAGCGTACAAGGGTGGCGTCGGCGACACACGCATGAGCCCCGCACTTTCATTGACGGATACACTCCGGAGCAAGGGCGCAGAAGTTCGTCTCACGGATCCCTACGTTGACGTGGACGATATAGAAGAGAAGTCTCTTTCTCTTGAAGAAGCCGTCGAAGACACGGACGCGACTGTCCTTGTAACAGACCACCCTGAGTACGGCGCGCTCGACCCGAATCTGTTCGTCAAACTCATGCGGGGGAACATCGTCGTCGACACGAGGGATATGATAGACACCGAAAGATGGGGAGACAGCGGTTTCGAGGTACACAGTATCTGAACCGTAGAAGTAGTTATTATCCCAATACCGCCGAAATTTATTAATAAGCCGCGTATAAGAGATGTATGGCATCACTTGTTTCAAGGGCTGTGACAGTTGCTCGGGAAGAGGGCTACCTCTCCTTGGCAAAAAAGACTCTGAACTACCTGTCTGGGTCGTCTAGAAAATTCAGACAGAAAGCTAGATACGAACTATGGAAGGTATCGGGTACCCACACGGTATCTGTCGGTGGTATCCAAGCGAAGTTCCACGTGAACGACAAAGCGGATTATAACGCCATCACCTTCTTTGAGGACAACGAGAAGGAGATGGTTCGGGACGTTCTGGATGAGATATCAAAGGACAATACTGTTTGGGACGTGGGGGCTAACTTTGGACTTTACACGTGTCTTTTACAGACGGTTCCGTCGATCGACGTAGTCGCTTTCGAGCCATTTCCGGAGAATAGAAGACGATTGGAAAAAAATCTCGAACTGAACGGGTTGGACTGCAAAGTTACAGATTTTGCTCTTTCGAACACCGACGGAGAGGTCGAGTTTGGATTCGCGTCGGGTGCCGACGGTAGCCTCGGTGGTACCAGAATAGCTACACATAATGATGAGGAGGTTGTCTCGGTGGAGATGTGTAGAGGCGACGATCTTAACCTGCCACAACCTTCGGTTGTGAAAATTGATGTGGAGGGGGCAGAGCACGACGTAATCAACGGCATGAGTGAAACATTAGAAAACTGTCGACTCCTGTACTGTGAGATACACCACGCTGACGAAGGTACAGGCTCGTCTATCCAGGACTATGGTTCGACTCTTGAGGAACTGATGGATACAGTTGAGAGTCTCGGTTTTACGACGGAAAAAATCGAGGAAAGGAAGAACCAGACGTTGATAAAAGCGAGTAGGTGATATTTAGTTCATATATTCTCGTAAACTCTTTTTAGATTTTCTGCATCTCGTTTCCAGTTATACTTTTTTTCGACAGCGTTATACCCGTTCCTACCGAGCGCGGCGCGTCTGTCAGGGTCAGCTAGTTTTATTGCACCTTCGGCGAATGCCTCAGGGTCTTCAGGTGGAACAACGACGCCCGAGTCCGTCTCCCGGACTATCCTAGCTACTGCATCCGTTTCAGTCACGAGAACGGGTATACCGGATGCCATATAATGGAACAGCTTGTGCGGCACGGTTGTGTTTGTGTGTGGGTTTGAACGGTGAGGAACAACACCAACATCAGCTGCACGTATGTACTTCGGTAGTTCTGTTTCATTCACCCATCCAGTAAACTCTACATATTCCCTTACACCCAAATTCTCTGCCAGCTCTTTTAGATCTGCTTCCATGGAACCGCCACCGGCCATACGAAATTTGGAATTCGAAATCTCAGATTTTATAATTGGTTGTGATTCCACAGCTGTATCAAGACCACGATGGTGGCCATTTAATCCACCGGAATATGTCATTAAATACCTGTCATCTTCGCAAGCTGTGTATCCGGACGAATATTCATTAAACCAACTTCTATCAACAGTATTCGAAACGATTGTTATTTTTTCTTCTCCGATTCCTGAGTTTTTATATTCTTCTTTTGCCTCCTGTACCACAGCAAGGACATGATCTGCCCGCCTCATAGCAATTTCTTGCTCGTATTTGTATCTTATTGCAGGTAAAAATAGCCGATATATTGCACTCTTGGGATTGGATACGGCAGTCTTAATAGATCGGTATTGACGTATAGCTTCCTGATAATTCTCGTGAAGATCCAAAATCACAGGGAGATCTGTGGCTGAAAGAACTGTTTTAGCTGGTGGAAGATCGTGCACGTGAACTACATCAATGTTGTGTTTTTTTATTTCATTTTCAACTTCTTTTTTTAGTTCTGGGTATATATTTTTTAATAGCAAAGAATATGCTCTTTTTAACCCACTTATACTTAAATCCGCGCTGGACTCCCAGAAGGGTATCCCTCTAACTTTAGCACCGTTGACTGTCTTCGTACCTATATCATTCCCAGAACACAGTATCCGAACATCATGACCAGATTCTATTAGTGCCTTCGACTCCTTTCTAACTCTCGGATCTGGTGGATATTTCCCCAATAGTACCATTAACACTCTCATATATTCCACCTCTGGTTTCTACCCTATTGTATTTTCTATTTCACTAGCAAAATAATCTACCGTGTTGAATAGATGGTGAGTCACGGTTAGAGGGGGCTTACAGAGTGTTTCTATATCCGAGACCACGAACATCAAGACAATCTCACGGAACTGTCGATACCAACTGAGTACTCGCACGGCAATATTCGCACCCAGTGAAAGTTATGAACCTAAAAAAGATATAAAAACATGGGGATTGGAATGCTCAATGGACGAACACCAGTTGAGGAGGTTATCTAAACAGTACCTTTGGTTACACTTCAGTAAGTAGATCCCCAACTAACAATTTTGTAAGGTGCTGTGACTAGATGCCTTGATAATAGTAAAATCCAAAACAGACAATCAAGACCTATATTAATCTCGAAATTAGTCCTATCATCAATGAAGATTGGTATGGTATTATGGGCGCAGTTCCCGCCAGACATCCGTGTCAAACGACAGGCCCGCTATCTTGTAGAAAATGGACATGAGGTACATCTAATCTGCAAAAAGAAACCCAATAATCCGAAATACGAAGACATAGATGGTATCCAGATACGACGGATCAACGAAGGGAGTAATATAATCGGTGCAGGCGAGGAGCTGATCCGACACACAACACTTGTTTCACCGACGTGGTACGTGAACCTTCGAAAGCTATTCTGGAAGGAGTCGTACGACATCCTACATGTACATGATTTGCCTCCTCTTCCGACAACGCTCCGAGCCCTACGAGGAATAGACACACCTGTTGTGGCAGATTTCCATGAACTGTATCCCGAGTCTGTTACTGAGTGGCGGGCAGCAAAATCAAGACTTGAACGATGTCGACCGTCTATTCTGTTCAAGCCACAGAGTCGATGGGAGCGAATCGAATCCAAATGTATAACTGAAATTGATGGACTTGTAACCGTCTCACCCGAGCAGCTGGAGTATTATAAAAAAAAGTACGACCTTTCTCAGACAGAAACAGGGGTTGTGCGGAATGTTCCCGATCTGAAACGGTTCGACCAAATGGGAATCGAGCCGCTCGAATACGATACATTCACAATCAGCTATATCGGATATTTCACGCCACAACGAGGATTAGAGACCGCAATAACTGCATTTTCGGAATTCCTTGACTCTGTTCCGGATGCAAAACTACTCATGGTCGGCGATAGTAACGACGATTATATAACTGACTTACAATCATTGGTGAGTGAAGTCGGAATAGAGAATAATGTTGAATTTACAGGCTGGGTTGATTTTGAACGCGTGCCATCATATATGAACGCAAGCGATGTCACGCTCTGTACGTGGGTTGGTGATAATCTTGATTCCGAGTGTACTCTACCGAATAAGATGTTCCAGAGTATGCTAATGGAAACTCCGGTCGTTGCGAGTAATCTGAGATCAATGGAAAATTTAATTAATAAAACCGATTCCGGGTTGGTATTTGAACAAGACTCTACTTCATCACTGACCGAAGCATTTCAGAAATTATATAATAACCCCGATTTTCGGAAAAAATTAGGTCACAACGGAAAGCGTGCCGCTGAGTCCAAATATAATATTCATGAAGAAGGTGATACCTTGGTCAAACTTTATCAACGTATTCTATGAGGTCTAAAGCATGAAAAATACCACAAATAATAAAACGGATATAAATGACATTTCCATTTTAACTTCATCTCATTCCACATTTGACACCCGCATATTCCACAAAGAGGCATGTAGTTTGGCCAATGCGGGCTATGACGTTACACTGATAACTCCACACTATGAGAGTACGGTTCGAAATGGTGTTAAAATAAAAGCAGTCGGAAGTGAAGACTCCGAGAGTGCCGATTTTGGACACGCACGTGAAATTTATACTGAAGCGAAAAATACTGAGACGGATGTTTATCATTTCCATGATCCTGGTTTGATTCCGTTTGCAATTCTTCTATCATATGAATTGGATGCTAAAGTAATCTATGATTGTCATGAAGATTACAAACGTGCTTTTCGACACTACAATTATCCACCGGACTATCTGAATCCGATTACTACTCGGCTCTATCCCACTTTGCAGTCGCTGTCGGCTAGGAGGTTCGATGGAGTCGTTGCAGCCACTGATTGGATTGCTAGGGATTTTAATAAACGTGGACACGAAAATGTAACTCTAGTTCGAAATTTCCCGAAAAAATCGATTCTAAAAAGTGATAATATTTCGATTAAAGCTGAACACAAACATACACTGGTCTATGTCGGAGGCCTTTCTGAACAGCGTGGACTATTTAGAATGTTACGTCTAACTCGAGATCTTCGTGACCAAGGTATGGATATTGGACTGTGGCTTATCGGTTATTTAAATAGTAATGATGAAAATAAAGCCAAAAAATACATTAATAAAAATGGTTTGGAGAGCAATATCCGGTTATTTGGATATGTTGATCCTGACAAATTATTTGATTATTTAAAATCTGCAGACATCGGACTTTGTCTTCTAAATAGTAAGCGTGCAGAATATATTATTCCTACAAAGATGTTTGAATATATGTACTCAGAACTGCCAATAATTGCTACACGGACGACTGCCACGAAACAGTATCTTCCGGATGATTGTGGGATACTTGTTTCTGAGGAGGCTGCTGAGTGGGTAAAAGCTGCCAAAGAAATTCTCTTAAATTCTAATAAAAAGAAGAATATGGGTAAAGCCGGAAAAAAGAGAGTTGAAACCAAATACTGTTGGGAGACGGAACAACAGCATCTGTTGTCCTTCTACAAAGATCTCTAGATATGATGATTATACGTATCCTAATGCCTCCAGCTGCGAAATTTGACTATCTGACAGATCATCATCCGATGGCGAGGAAAGCGCGGCCAAATACTCTTCAGCAGTAGATACGAGAGTATTCGGAACCTCCGTTCCATGCTCATTGAACGTCCACTGTTGGCCCGTTGAGTCCACAACTACTTTGCAGCCATCGTTGTACAAAACAACAGCGTTCTCTGAGGCGCCGTACCGTAGG
>Ga0306900_1000636_pt1 | contig 14313 bp, 12 predicted proteins | sample AntRauMFilla3765_FD_190416 | JGI IMG/M metagenome (GOLD analysis project Ga0306900, IMG submission 190416) | Saline lake microbial communities from Rauer Islands, Antarctica - Metagenome Filla 3 #765 (v2) (version 2) | ecosystem: Environmental > Aquatic > Non-marine Saline and Alkaline > Saline ... | reverse complement strand
AATCAACCCTACAGCACACACCCGGGAACGCGCGAAGCAGCTTCGCGGAAGTGCAATGCTGACCCACCAAGAGCAGCAACGTATTGTTGAAAGACCATCCCAAACGACTGATGGAAAATCGTTCACTCTTCGTGCCAATGTTGAATTTGCCGAAGAGCTTGAAAATGTACAAAAGTATGATGCGCGGGGGGTGGGGCTGCTCCGCACGGAGTCGCAGTATCTTGATCAGCAGCAGATGGGCAGCACCCAAAAGCAAGTCGGTTTTTATCGGCAGGTTCTTACCCAAACGGGCGATGATCCGGTAACGATTCGCCTGTTTGATGTGGGCGGAGATAAATTTCAGCAAAATAATCACGCCGAAAGTAACCCGTTCCTGGGGTGGCGCGGAATTCGCATGCTGCTTGACGAACGAGAGATGCTGCGGGATCAGCTAAGAGCAATATTAACAGTGGCGGGTGAACATCCCGAGCGTGTTCGCCTGCTGGTGCCCATGGTAAGTACCCTCGATGAAATCGCGGCCTTAAAAGTAGAAATAGCGCGCTGCCGGCAAGAAGTTATGGACGATGGCAACCCCGTTGATAACATGATGATGCTGGGCATTATGGTTGAAATTCCGAGCGTGGCTTTACAAACAAAACATTTTGCGGATGAGGTTGATTTTTTAAGTATTGGCACGAACGATCTCACCCAGTACCTGCTGGCTGTAGATCGCGGGAACCCGCTCATTTCGAGCCTGTATGATCAGCGCCACCCGGCGGTTTGGAAAGTTATCGACCATGTGGCATCGGTGGCCTGGGAACACCATGTTGAGGTAGATGTATGCGGCGAGTTGGCTTCCTATCCGGTGGCCGCGGCCTGTTTGGTGGGTATGGGCGTCACCACCTTAAGCATGACGCCGGTGAACATTCCAATGGTAAAAAATATGCTCACAAAAAAATCACACAAACAGATGGAAAAACTGGCTGAACAAGTGTTACTTTGTGAACAATCTGCAGATGTAAAATCATTATTTAAAAACTGGAAAACGAAATAACCCTTATGACGAATTTGACTGAAGAAAAAATAACAACACTCGACCCTAAAAATATGCGGCAGCTGTTGATTGATTTCCCCAAACAGTGGGAACAGGCCATGGAAATGACCCAAAACCTTGCACTCACGGTTGATGTCGACCGCATCGATAATGTTTGCCTGGCGGGGATGGGCGGTTCAGCCATCGGGGCTGATTTAATGCGCGCCTACAGCTCCAAATCATGCCCGTTTCCGGTGCAGGTCGTGCGGCATTACGAAATTCCATCCTGGGTTGATGAAAATACACTTTTTATTGTTTGCAGCTATTCCGGCAACACCGAAGAAACATTGTCTGCAGCGAGCCAAGCAGAAGAGCAGGGTGCCCAGCTTATGGCCGTTACATCCGGCGGTGAATTAATGAAGCGGGCCACGCGTAACGACTTTGATTATATCAAAATTCCCGGCGGTATGCCGCCACGCTCTGCCTTGGGGTACAGCTTTGTACCGTTGTTTCGCGTTTTTCAGGAGCTAAATTTTATTGATGAAGGCGGAGAGGCCCTGCAGGAAACAGCCGATTATTTATTGCAACAGGGCGACCTTTTCCAAAATACGGATGACAATGAAGCACTTACCCTGGCGCAGGATTTAGAAGATACGCTGCCGGTCATTTATTCCGATGCGCTCATTATGGAGCCGGTAAACCTGCGGTGGCGCGGCCAGTTGGAAGAAAACGCCAAAACGCTGGCTTACGGGAACACACTGCCCGAAATGAATCATAACGAGATTGTAGGCTGGGATCAGATTGTGCACCTGACCGGCCGGCTTTCGGTGATTATGTTAACGGATAAAAACGATCACTCCAAAGTACAGCAGCGCATGCAAATTGTGGAAGAGCTGATCGAAGATCAGGTTTCATCACTCAATGTCGTTTCAACCGGCGGAGAATCGCAGCTTACGCGCATGTTTTCACTTATTCAGTTGGCCGACTGGACCAGCTTTTACCTGGCCATGTTGAATGAAGTTGACCCAAGCCCAGTAGCAAAAATTGATTTGCTTAAACGAAAACTATCTGAGTTTTAACGGTAACTATTCGGTTGGATACCGGCTCGCTTTGTTTGATGTCAACAAATATAAAAAGACCCTTTCCACGCAGTGGCTTGGGCAAAGCCTCAGCTATTTTAAAGAGCTCGACTCAACCAATACCTACATGAAAGGATTACCGGCTAACCAAGTGAGCCACGGGCAGTTGTGCCTGGCCGACCGGCAACATGCGGGGCGTGGGCAGTATAACAGGGATTGGGAAACAGAATCAGGCAAAAATTTAACGTTCACCCTGGCTTTTCGGCCTTCATCCGCCCGGCGATTCCATATTTTAACGCTTGTCTGTGCCCGTGCCGCGGTTGCAGAGATTGAAGATCGCACCGATCAAAGGGCTTATATTAAGTGGCCGAATGACATTATTATCCGTAATAAAAAAGTAGCTGGCCTACTCACCGAAACGGTTTTTAATGGCAATGAGCTGGATCGATTGCTTATTGGAATTGGGCTGAACGTAAACCAGGAAGCGTTTACGTTGCCGCTGCGAGATAAGGCTGTTTCGCTAAAACAGGTGTTGCGGAAAGAGGTGTGCCGAGAAGAGTTTTTGTGCCGTTTTTTGTCTCGTATAGAATTTGAATATACACGCTGGCACAAACAGAATGATGAGCTGCTCAAATTCATCAATAAAAAAATAATTGGATATGGGCGGTGGATAAAAATAAATGTGAACGGACACCTAAAGTCTGAGCCTTATAAATTGCTGGGCATCAATCAAAAAGGACAGCTTACAGTTATCACTAAAGAAGGCGATGTAGAGACCTTTTCGCATGAGCAAATCAACGTTATTACCGATTGAAAAAACCGTACGTCGGGCACTGCAAAAATCGTTCCCTCATTCAACGCCTTCACTAATTACAGGCGTGAGTGGAGGGGCCGATTCAATGGTGCTGCTGCATATCTTGCACAAGTTTGAGGTTTCGCAGTATGTGGTCCATGTGAATTATCAAAAGAGAGGTGATGAAGCCGATAAGGATGCGGAGTTGGTGAAACAAACAGCCCAGAAATTAAGGGTTGATTACAAAACCATTCGCGTAACGCCGGAAGAAGCTGAGGGGAAAAATTTCCAGCAGTGGGCGCGGCAAGTGCGTTATAATGCTTTTGAAATTCAGGCAAATCAAACAGGAGCAGACGGCATTGCTGTGGGGCATCATCGCGATGATCAGATCGAAACCATTATTCAAAAAATATTTCGGGGCGGCGGGCTGGCAAGCTGGAGCGGAATGCAGGTTTGGAACGGCCGGCTGTTTCGCCCGCTGCTTGGCGTAACTCGAAAACAAATTGTGGCATACTGCAAAGAAAAAGAAATCATTTACAGAAGTGATAAAAGCAATTTTGAATCTGACTTTGCCCGTAATTTTTTGCGTAATGAGTGGCTGACCGAATTAGAAGATCACTTTCCCGGGTGGCGTACCAATATTCTGCGCGTGGCCGAACAAGCAGCGGTTTTTAAATCATCATTGCAGCATATTTTAGAAAATATCAGCGATGACTACGACCGTCTCCTTCGCGGGCCTTTCTTAGCCCTGGATGATGAACTTCAGAAATCGATACTTATTCATTATGTCCACCGGCTGGACCCCGACCAACACCTTAGCCGCGGGGCATTGCGTACGCTTGGCGAGCTCGCGGAATTGCAAACCGGAAAGAGCGTTCAACTCACCGATGATATGCAGCTGATGCGCGACCGCGAATATTTTAAAATCGTGGTTGATACCAACGAGACGGCCGCGTCTGTCACGCTTGAAAAAAAGAAATTGGACGACGGCTTCTCTTTTAACGATCTGATATTTAGCTTAAAGCCGTTTGAAAGCCCGGACTTCGAACAGATGTTGTATCTTGACAGCAACCAAATTTCGTGGCCGCTTAAGCTACGGCGGTGGCGCCCGGGAGACCGTTTGCAGCCGTTGGGAATGGAAGGGCACCAATCCGTGGCCGATCATCTGACAAACAGAAAAATTCCTGCCGCAGAAAAAGAAAAAGCTCTGGTGCTGGAATCTTTTGAAGAATCCATCTGTGCCGTTATATTTCCGACAATTAAAAATCAAAATCCGCCGGGTACCATTTCGGATTGGGCCAAATGCCGTTCATCAACCGAAAGCTGCCTGACAATCAGCCGCAATTCATAATACATGTCAAACTACACGCCGCAATCCGTAGAGTGCAATGGAGATACCTTTAAGCCCTATTTAAGCCACCGGGAATTGGAACAGCGCGTGGCCGAATTGGGGATGCAGCTCACACAGGATTTTCAGGACAAGCAACCCATATTTATCGGCGTTCTCAACGGAGCGTACATTTTTCTGTCCGATTTAATGCGCCATATTCAGCTGCCCTGCGAAGTCGATTTTCTTAAGCTAAGCAGCTACGGTGATGAAAAAGTTTCGTCCGGGCAGGTAACCAGCCTCAAAGAAATTGATGCCGACATTAATGGTCGCCATGTGGTTTTAGTTGAAGATATTGTTGACACCGGGCTGTCTATGAAATACCTGCTGGAGCAACTGGGCGAAAAAAATCCGGCCTCGCTTACCACGGTTACCCTGCTGCACAAAACCGAAGCCACCCGGCACGAGGTACAGCTTGACTATGTGGGCTTTGAAATTCCCAACTTGTTTGTGCTGGGCTACGGCCTTGATTACGCGCAGGAAGGCCGAAACCTTGCTCAAATTTATATTCTGGATGAGGGATGAAGTTAAAGATTGCAAGTTGGACGTTGAAGATTTAGGCAGTTTTTAGCCTTCAACATTAAACTTGAAACTTTCGACGTATTAGACTTATATTTGCCACTCACTTGGAGAGGTGGCTGAGCGGTCGAAAGCGCTCCCCTGCTAAGGGAGTATACCCCTCAACGGGGTATCGGGGGTTCGAATCCCCCTCTCTCCGCATTTTAAAATTCCTTTCTACACATTGAAACCGACACTTTCTGCAGTTCCTCTTCTCGAACCTGAGGGTTCTCCCGACGGGACTCCTTTGGAGGAATCCCCCTCTCTCCGCTCAACTACGCTGAAGCTTCGGAGCGCAGGCCGTTAATTACGCTAAAGCCATTTCAAACCCTCAAGGTTTTTGAAACCTTGAGGGTTTTTCTTTCAATATATTTAGTTGTCTTCGCCAAACTTCTCAACAATACCTGATACATCTTCTAATTTCTCCCAGCTATCTGGCCGCTCAAAATTCTGGCCAGATTCTAATACTTTGGCATTGGGATAGTTCTTTTTGACGTCCCCCCAGCTTGTATCCTCCCAGTGCGACTCATCCATTACCCGCAGCTTTACGTCTTTTAGCGGACCGGAAACGGCTTTGCCAATCAGTGGCCACCAGAGGCTTTCGGTTTCTCTATCCCAGAAAACGAAACCGTCCAGCCCGTTCCAAATTTCGGGGTCGTAGTAGGTGTATCCGCTGAGTGCAAAGGTTAACACGTGATCACCGTACTGCCGTTTATAAATGGCACCTAAATCAGCAAGAATGCAGTAGGCCGCCATAATGGGCTCCCCGTTTAACTCGTCATTGACCACCTCGTGACGAATTAGGTCATCCACGGAATAGGCCTTTGCTTCACCCCCGGCATATGCTACCAGGAACCGTTGGTTTTCATTCCATCTTCTATCGGCTTGATCTACTGATACAAATTCGGGATCAATCAAGGCCGGGAAGGCTTCCCTGCCAAGACCGTAATGAAATTGATCTTTTTCCAGCTCAAGATTTTCAATCTTAAAATGCTCGGAGCTTTTGGGCCCGCCGTAGAGCATTTCTTTTCCGTTTTTCTCAAAAAACTTTCCATTTTTTAGAGCCGAGGGGCGGTTCTTTTTAGTGGCAGCATCAGAAGACCCGTTATTTTGTGCAGCACAAGCAGTAGTAGAAAATAGTGAAATAGACAGGATGAGACCAAATTGTAGTATCATTGTACCGTATGAATGTAAAGTATCCATAATGTATTTGAAATTTAATTGAGGTTTACTGTTTTATGCCTCAATCATTAGATGTAATTTTAACTCATAATATTACTAATTATATTCTATAAGTGGTTTAATACTCCGATCCTTTGGGTCGGAATAGCTTATAGAAGCAAGATACTCCAAAATATCCTTTGCCGAAGGCATCCCTTTGGGTAAGTCCCCTCTGGAGGGGTGCAGGGTCGCCGACGCTTCATAGCTTTAGCGACGTAGCGGTGGGTAATAATAGATAGAAACCAAGTTTTGCATACCTTTTTCCTATTGGTGATACCCCGACGGCTCTGCCTCGGGGTTTTTTATTCGGAATGATGATGTGTGGTATGTTTAGGTGCTCAAAAGTAAAAGTGAAGATTGGCGGTACATTGGTTCGACGGCTAAGCTGAAAGATCGTTTTGAAAGCCATAATCGTGAAGAGAATCAAGCGAACTCTCTCCGCCAGTAAATTTTAGTACATTTAAACCCTCAAGGTTTTCGAAACCTTGAGGGTTTTTTATTAATGGCTTTTATGAAAGAGCATAAATATCTCGGAAATCTTTCCATATCTCATCAAAATCTATTTCCAGGTCAATTATTTTTCCGCTGCGAATATCAAACACCCAACCGTGAAGGGCCAATTTATTTGATAAAAAAGTATCCTGAACACACGCTATTTTAAGCAGGTTGATGCACTGCTCTTGCACGTTAAGTTCCACCAATCGGTCATAACGTGCCTTCTCATGATCCATTTCCGACAATTCGGTTTCATGCAGACGGGCCACATCACGAATAGTACATAACCACGGATTGAGCGTTTGCTGATCATGGGATTGCATGGCCGCTTTAACCCCGCCGCAATTATAATGACCACAAACCACTATATGTTCTACAGAAAGCTGATTTACGGCATAATTGATGACCGAAAGAGCGTTTAAGTCCGTATTGGGTACTGCATTTGCTATATTTCGATGTACAAACACATCTCCGGGATCTACCCCCATCAGCTGCTCGGCCGTAGCGCGGCTGTCAGAGCAGCCGATATATAGAATATCGGGATTTTGCCCCTGTGCTAAATTTTTAAAATAATCCTGATCTTTTTTGAGCTTTTCCGCAACCCACTGTTTGTTGTTTTCAAAAACTTGGCTGATGTCCATGCGGCCGGTTTTTTTAATTAAATATAAAAGTCAAGGCTACAGATTTTCGCCTTTTTTAGCAAAAAGCATTTATTTTCCATGTAGTGTAATAACCAGCGTTCGCCGGCCCCCATTATTGCGATGCTCGCAAAGATAGATGCCCTGCCAGGTTCCCAGATTCAATTTCCCGTTTGTGATAGGAATAGAAACCGAGTGCCCGAGCAGTGAACTTTTGATGTGCGAGGTCATGTCATCGGGGCCTTCGAGGGTGTGCTCATAGAGCGAGGTATCTTCGGGGACCATGCGTTTGAAATGGCTGGCAAAATCACGGCGTACCGAGGGATCAGCATTTTCGTTTATTGTCAGCCCGGCGCTGCTATGTTTGATGAAAATATGGGCCAGGCCCAGTTCAATTTCACTCAGTTTAGAAAGCTGAGAAACCACTTCATCCGTGATGATATGAAAACCGCGCGACTTTGCCGAAAGCGTTATCTGTTTTTGATACCACATTTCAATTAAGAATTAAAAATGAAGAATTGGGAATTACATTTGCTTGTATTCAAAATGGACAGCTTTTTCCAGCATCCAGCATCCAGCATCCAGCATCCAGCATCCAGCATCCAGCTCAATACTCAATACTCAATACTCAATACTCAATACTCTCAATCACCCAAAAATACCTTTTATACTTCCCCCATCGTGACTGATGGTTTGTCCCGTAACATAGCTCGCATGCGGGGAGAGAATCCATGCCGCCAGCGAAGCAATTTCTTCACCCTTACCAAACCGGCCCACCGGGATGGATTGTTCCATCTGTGTTTTTATTTCATCAAACGAATGATCGGAATCCTCTTCCTTTTTCTTAATCACCCGTTCAATAGCGGGGGTATCGTGCGAGCCGGGCGCCAGCACATTTACGGTTACGCCGTCTTTGGCAATTTCCTGAGAAAGCGATTTTGCGAAACCAACCACCGCCGCTCGAAATGAATTACTGAGCACCAAACTTGCAATAGGCTGTTTCACCGATTGGCTTTCAATAAACAAGATACGTCCGTAATCGTTTTTGGTAAAATAGGAAACCAGTCGCAGGCTAAGTTCTATTTTCCAGCGCATCACTTTTTTATAGGCTTTATCCCAGTCGTACATGGCCGTTTCCAGCGGGGTGAGGGCGGCCGGACCGCCGGCATTGAGCACCAGCCCGTGAATAGCATCATTCCCGATAGCTGCTTCTATATCATTATGGGAATCGTCGTTAAGTAAATTGCCCGCAATGATGATTACCGAATCACCGTATGCATCTTTCAACTCCTGTAGTTTTTCTTCGCGGCGCGCCACCGCTACTACAGATGCGCCTTCATCCAAGAGTTGCTCGGCAATAGCGCGGCCAAACCCACTGCTGGCCCCGCATACGATGAATCGTTGATTGGTAATTTTTAAATCCATGGATCTGTCTTTTTTAGATTTATTTAATTGTTGTGAGGAGGTTAAACCTCCGAACAAGACCTGTGCGTCTTCGGGAGTACTCCAAAGGAATGCCTTCGGCACAACTCCCTCAGAGCCCTGTGTTTAAGTGGATTATAGTTAGTTTGATGATTTTGTGATCACTTAAGATAACGAATGCATTCCTGAAAGAGTATAGTTCCGTCATTCCTTAAAATGTTTATGTAAATCGGTGGAAGGAATTGAGTGAATAATACCGTATCTTTGCAGGCTATTTAAGAGAGGCCGGGCAGCTGAATAAGCCGGGTTTCTAAAAAGACAATAATTTACTCTATTTATGCACCAAGATATCAGAAACATCGCCATAATTGCGCACGTTGATCACGGCAAAACCACGCTTGTCGATCAAATGCTTAAGCAGAGCGGCACCTTTCGCGAAAACCAGCAGGTGGCCGAGCGCGTGATGGATTCCGGCGACTTGGAGCGCGAAAAAGGCATCACCATCAGCTCTAAGAATACAGCCGTGAAGTGGGAAGATACAAAAATTAATATCGTAGATACCCCCGGCCACGCCGATTTTGGCGGCGAAGTCGAGCGCATTTTAAAAATGGTAAATGGGGTGATTATTCTGGTCGATGCCGCCGAGGGACCGCTGCCCCAAACAAAGTTTGTGCTGCGCAAATCGCTGCAATTGGGCTATCAGCCTATTGTAGTGATTAATAAAATTGACCGACAGGATGCCCGCCCTGATGAGGTGCTTAACGAGATTTTTGATCTTTTTGTGAACCTTGATGCGAGCAATGAACAGCTCGACTTTCCCATTTTGTATGCCGAAGGCATCAATGGCATTGCAAAACACGAGCTGGAAGACGAAAATGATGATCTGCAACCGCTTTTTGAGACCATTATCCAAAAAATACCGCCGCCCGAACAAGAGTTTGATGCGCCCTTTAAAATGTTGGTGAGCAGCATCGACTGGAATGACTATGTGGGCCGTATTGCTATTGGCCGGGTGGAGCAAGGCACCATTAAAGTAGGGCAAGAGATCGCGCTGCTAAACCGCAAGGGTGAACAAAAAGAAAAAGCGCGTGCAACCAAACTTTTTACGTTCAACGGCCTTCAGCGCGAGCCGGTTGAAGAAGCCGGTGCGGGCGATATTTTTGCTATGGCCGGCTACGAAAAGGTGGACATTGGGGACACCCTCACGGCCACCTCGGACATGACGCCCCTGGAATATTACGATATCGACAAGCCGACCATGGCCATGTATTTCCGGGTCAATAATTCACCTTTTGCCGGCCTGGAAGGTGACTATGTGACGTCCAACCAGATTAAAGATCGTCTGATGAAAGAGATTCGAACCAATGTGGCTATTGAAGTGGAACCGACAGAGAGCCCTGATATATATAAAGTTTCCGGCCGGGGTGAGCTCCAGTTGGCTATACTTATAGAAACCATGCGGCGCGAAGGGTATGAATTTGCCGTATCACGCCCGGAAGTTTTGTATCAGCAAATTGACGGCCAGCGTCATGAGCCTTTTGAAGAAGTGGTTGTAGATGTGGACCAGGATTACAGCAACCGGGTGATTGACAATATTCAGCAGCGTAAAGGACTCATGATGTCCATGAAAAAGGAGGGTGATAATACACGGCTGGAATTTAAAGTTCCTTCACGCGGACTTATTGGCTTCCGGGGTGAAATGCTGACCGAAACGCGCGGAACCGGCATCATGCATCAACAATTTGACCAATATGAACCGTATGCCGGAGAAATTCCGGGACGCAACCAGGGCACCCTTATTTCGCTGGAAAAAGGGGAGGTCACCCCTTATGCGCTGGAAGGGCTACAGGACCGCGGAACGTTTATAGCGGAGCCTGGGGATGATGTCTATATGGGGCAGGTGGTTGGCATCAACAAGCGCAGTGATGATTTGGTAGTAAACGTGGTGAAGAAAAAGAATCTGACGAATCACCGCGCCACCCAAACAGCTGATTCGGTGAAAATTGATCCGGCTAAAAAGATGAGCCTGGAACAGTATATCGAATTCATCGACAACGATGAGTTACTGGAGGTAACGCCCAAGAGTTTACGCATCCGTAAAATGTACCTTGACCCGAACAAGCGCAAACAAGCAGCGAAGCGCAAGGAATTTGCCTGATACTATAAGCGATTCCATCACTTCGAGTGATGGAATCGCTGCTAAAGTTGGAAACCATCCTTTGACTTTTCATCTGTTTACTCCATGCGAATTCTTTTCATACTGGGCACAATTTTGCTCACTTTTAATTCCGTAAGTCGAGCGCAATACCCCCTGTATCCGGACTCAAAATCATCAAATAGCGTTGTCTATATTGATGGAGGGATCGGTACCTATGGATTTGAAGTTGCGGTTTCGAGTGAACCCATCAATGATTGGGCGGGTGCACTTTTTCTGCGAGGGTATCCGGGTCCTACGGGCTCACTTTACACTATTGATTCCCGATACCTGCTTGGGGCCGAGTTAAAATACTACGGCATTTTTGGGGAAGGATTTTATACCGGACCATTAATTGGTATGGAGGGGGAACCCTCGTATCGCCCTTTTGTTGGAGCCGCGTGGGGGTATGATTTTTTCACCAAATGGTCGGATAAAAGCTTGTTCAAAAATATTCATGCCGGTTTCAAACTGCAGGCCGGCATTGATACCGAAGGCGAAGGATTTATTGGGGTAGGGGTGACCTTTGGTGTTGGCTATCTGGAGAATAACGAAAAGACTTTCCGCTCCAATTAATTATTTAAAGAGTGGAACTGCTCGGCCCAATACCCCCTTGCGATAGTAAAAGAAGATTTCTTCTGCAAAACCAATTACGGCAGCTGCAATACCCAGCATGCATTTGGTTTCGCTGATTAAAATCATATTTAACGGTTTTCCTTTGCTTCAGCCGAAGGGTATAAAAACAACGCCTGAATACCATACCCCAATCGATGAATGGGGATATGCGTCGATGAGTGAAGTCTTTTTGGAGAATTGGAACTACGATTGGGCAAAAACATTCATATAACGTAGATTAGGACAGCAAAATTAAATTAAAAATTTTGAGTATAGCTGACCGCACAAAAGAAAAGCACGATTCCCATCACCAGAAATTAGCACACTGGATGGACGATCGCTTCACCATTCCCGGCACTAATATTCGGTATGGACTCGATCCGGTCATTAGTCTTATTCCCGGGGCGGGTGACTGGCTGGCCGGGATGATTTCCAGCTATTTTATTTTGCTGGGTGTGCGGGCTGATGTTGCTCCCACGGTAGTTATGCGCATGGGCTTTAATGTACTGCTTGATATTACATTGGGCTCGGTGCCCCTGCTGGGTGATGTATTTGACGTAGGTTGGAAGGCGAATACAAAAAATGCGGAGCTGCTGGAGAAGTATCGAAGCGATTCAGATAAAACAGAAAGGCATAGTAAAGCTGTGCTCTGGACGGTAGCGATTGTAATGATTGTGCTAATTATTGCGTTGCTGGCGGCCATCGTTTGGTTGATTGGTGAACTTATGGAGGCGGTGTTTTAGTCTTGAGTTATGAGTAGTGAGTCCTGAGTAGCCGGATTAAAAGTTGAAAATTGGATACTCGAAGTTAGGGGGTTCAATAATTTCTTCTTGCTTCTCGCTTTTTACTTCAATTTTCCAGCATCCAGCATCCAGCATCCAGTGCACCATACGAAGCCTTGGCGCAGTATGGCATCCATCACTCATTGTTCCCGACTTACTACTCAGCACTCAAGACTCACTACTCAAAACTATAAATACGCTCCAACCTCAACTGATGGATAAATTTCCTCAAATGACTGAAAGGTATGTTGTTCAACGCGCTTTCGAATGTCGGTTCGTTGCAGCTCCGAAAAATCTTCCATACTCATTGCGGCCAGTAGTTCCAGGGCGGCATCAACGGTTTCTTTTTGAAAATTTTTCACCCGTTCGGCTTTATCTGAAACGACTAAGCCGCGGGTCAGATCCGGATCTTGTGTAGTAACGCCGGTGGGGCATTCATTGGTATCACACTTAAGAGCTTGAATGCAGCCCAACGCAAACATCATTCCGCGGGCACTGTTGCAGGCGTTGGCGCCCAGTGCCATCACTTTAATGATATCAAAACCGGTGATGATCTTGCCGGATGCGATCAGCTTGATCTCCTTTTTTAAATCATATCCGCGCAGGGTGTCTACCACAAAAGCAAGTGCTTCTTCCAGCGGCATACCGATGGAGTCGGAGAATTCAATAGGGGCTGCGCCGGTGCCGCCTTCGCTGCCATCAACCGCGATAAAATCGGGATGAATGCCGGTTTCCCGCATGGCTTCACAGATAGCGATAAATTCATCTTTTTTACCAATACATAGCTTGAAGCCCACCGGTTTACAACCGGAAAGCTCCCTTAATTGTTGCACAAAGTTTAACAGGCCGCGCTCATCCGAAAATGTTTTGTGATAAGCGGGCGATACTACTTTGGTGTGCGGTTCCAGTCCGCGTATTTCAGCAATTTCCTTGGTGTTTTTTGATGCAGGAAGCACCCCGCCGTGACCGGGCTTGGCGCCTTGCGAAAGCTTAATTTCAATCATTTTAACGCGCTCATCGCGGGCTTTCTCTTTAAATGTATCAGGATCAAAATGACCGTCTTCTGTACGGCAGCCAAAATAACCAGACCCAATTTCCCAGACCACATCAGCGTCAAATTCCAGGTGGTACGGAGCCAGCCCGCCTTCGCCGGTGTTATGAAAAAAATTTCCCATCTTTGCACCTTTATTGAGGGCCCGGGTGGCGGCGGCGCTGAGCGAGCCATAGCTCATGGCAGAAATATTTAAAATAGAGGCGTTGTAATACTGCTCGCAATGTTTATTGCCAATATTTATTCGGGCAGCTTCTTCTTTCAGTTCTTTGGGATAGATGGAGTGCGGCGCCCAGATATATTTCTCTTCATACAAATCGAGCTCAGTGCCAAAGGGATGCGTCTGAAACGCATTTTCGGAGCGTTTGTTTACAAAATCGCGCTGGTTTTTGTTGAAGGGTTTGCCATCGGTGTTGCTTTCCACAAAATACTGACGAATTTCAGGCGAAATGCTTAAAAACAAGTATCGGAAATGCCCCAATACCGGAAAGTTACGGATAATGGTATTTCGTTTTTGAAACATATCGCCAATACCAATAAGAATAATGGGGCCAGCAACCACGTATAGCCACCATACCCAATGCCACATCCAGCCAACACATCCAATTAGCAGAACAATAACAGCACTGACAATTAAAAATCGTTTGACGTGGATGTTAAAAAGAGCAAGCTGGTTAAGCATGAGAAAAGGTCGATTGGATTAAAGAATTGTCCTAAATGTAGAAAATCAATAGCATGAACACCAAAGTGATATGGTAACAATTTTATAACTCCGATAGGCTGGCGAATAATCAATTATCATTCAACATTTAATTTATCCGTCATCCCAGTCCATAAAAAGCCGCTTTCTCTTTAAAATAGGGTGCAAATACTTTTTTAAGGGCTTGGTTTTCGGGTTGATTCATATTTCGATCATTCCGCATGAGTTGCTCGGCCTCCTGTTTGGCTTTTTGCAGCAGTGCCCGGTCTTCCATAATATCTGCCACCTTAAACTCCGGCAACCCGCTTTGTTTGGTGCCCAGGAAATCGCCGGGCCCGCGTAGCTGTAGGTCGGCCTCTGCTATTT